>OBHX01001020.1_pt1 | contig 25240 bp, 25 predicted proteins | sample 1519331 | NCBI WGS metagenome assembly OBHX01 (sample SAMEA2602897, study PRJEB22501) | metagenome
TAAGAAATTTGAGGCCTTTCTGGATCAGACTACGTCTTTGTAAAAAATATACGAATAATTTAGTGCTTTAAAGTGGGAATGTTAGCCCTGGTATGATATAATTCCTATATCGTGCTAGAGCCTGTTTGAAAAATCATTCCCGCAATCTGCACGCCCCACTTTGCGGGAGATTTCACCCGAATTCGGTTGCCGTAGCCCGCTACGGCGCCCTCATCCGAGCGAAATCTCCCACAAATTGTGACGCACATCTTGCAGAAAGCCTTTTTCAAACACGCTCTAGGAAGAGATGAATAGGATTGCAAAACCGGCATAGTATGATAAAATAATAGAAAAAAATTAAAAATAATCTGATTATAAGGTTCTTAGGAAGCCTGTTTTCCAGGCTGGTTATTACTAAGAAGTTACTAAATTTGGATAAGAAAATATACGAATTTATGCTGTGATATACAGGAAAATGACAGGATTGAAGATTATCGGAAAATGCCTGTAAACAGCGTAAATACAGCATTTCAAGGAGTTTTAAGCAATGATAAGAGTGTTATTTGTCTGCCACGGCACTCTAGTTTTATGATAATGCATACCTTCGCAAACTGGGGCAGAGTACGGCATAATATGGCGGAAAGTATTGGAATTACTACGGTTTAGACTACTAAGGCTCATGGTTTGAAGTGGGATAAAGGAAAAGGTGTTGGGAGGATTTCTTAGTAGTAAGGGACTACTTACAGGCAATGTAGTAGAACTTGTAACGATGAAAATGCGAAAAAAATATAAAAACTATTGCAATTTTTCTGAGTTTTGAATATACTATATGTAACAGAGTTGCCCGAAGTCTTTTGGACATTGGGGACCAAGCTGAGTCGTGTGCTCAGCTTTTTTACGTTAAGGAGAGATTTTATGGATTTGAAAAAACCATTGACCTTTGATGAACAGTTAGATAAGTTAATAGCTCACGGGATGATTGTCGCTGATAGAAAAAAAGCAAAAGATATATTAAAAAGAGTAAATTATTATCGTTTTACGGGGTATGCTTTGCAATTTAGACAAGAGCCTTCTGGTAGTGACTATATTGAAGGAACTACTTTTGAAACGGTGTATCATTTATATAAAGTAGATGAAATATTGCGTGATACATTTCGGCGGTATATCGAAAAGGCAGAAGTATATTATAGGACGCAGATAGCATATGGATTTTCAATAGCCAAATGTACAGAAGCTCCGTATGATCAACATTACGATGAAAATAATTTCTATAACAAAAAGGGTTACAAGGAAGTTATGGAAAATTTCAGCAGGGAGAAAAATTATTACAAAGATAGTCTGATTGTGAAACATCACAAGATAAAATATTCCAGCAGAATGCCGTTGTGGGTTATTGTAGAATTAATGTCTTTTTCTAATATGTCTAAGTTATACAGTTCTATGTATTATTCAGAAAAAGATGCTATCGCTCGTATGGTTGGTGTTGGAAAGGATACATTAGAAAATCATCTTCATTGTTTGTCAGTATTACGAAATAAATGTGCACATGCAGCAAGGATGTATAATACGGATTTCAATCCTCCGGCAAAATTTACGTCATCATTTTTGAGAAAGCATCCGGAGATAAAAAATAATTCATTGTTTGCGTATACACTTGTCTTGTTAAAAAGATTACCAGATGAGAGTAGTAAAAAATCTTTGATCCAAACAGTGGAAGCTGTGATAGATGAGTATAGGGATGACATTGATTTGAATCTGATTGGATTTCCGGAAAATTATTTGGAAATTATGGAAAATAATTTATAATATGCAAATATGTAGCCACTTTTCATTGGTAGTAATATACTATGAAGGGTGGCTGTTTTATGCTTTGCAAGCGTGGAGAATTGTATTGCAGATGTTGTACACAAATGTTATAATTTTTAAAATAGGAGGGATTTGTAATGAACAAAACAATTTCTATGAGTATTAGGGTTAGTAAAGAAGAATTGGATAAATTAAAAAGAGCAGCTCAGATAGAGAATTATGCATCATATAGTGAATTTATTCGAAGAACATCACTAAAAGAGGCAACAAAGATATTAAATAAATATAGTACAAAAAATGGAGATAAGTAAATGATTAATATAGATTGTTTAAAAAGTGTTCTTGAAAAGGAAGATTTTGAAAACAAAGGAAATAAGTATAAACATGTGTTTGAAGATGGCAAAAAAATAGAAGTTGACTTTAGTAAAAAAGAAATATATTATCCTGAAAATACGGTATCAAGGGAGAATCTTGATGCAGGTGAGAAAGCGGATGGGATTATTATAAATGATCATACAACTACAAATTTTTCTCATCCAGAGAATTTTGTAGTTTTAATATGTATCTTTAGATTGTTAAAGCAAGGGTATAGAGCGCAGGATATTGAATTAGAACCCAAATGGCCTTTAGGAAGAGAGGCAAAGAGCGGTAAAGCAGATATATTAATTAAGGATAATGATACAGATGCTTTGCTCATTATCGAGTGCAAAACTGCACAAGAAGAAAAAAAGAATGAATTTGAAAAAGAATGGTCAAATATGTTGAGAAGTTCAAAAAACCAGTTGTTTTCATATTTTCAACAAAGACCAGATGCAAAATACTTGTGCCTTTACACAGCAGATTATGTCGATGAAAAAGTTTTGCCAGAATACTATCTTATTAATGTGCAAGATAATGATGAGTATTTGAAACGGTGTAAAACAACAGGGCAAAAAAATATAAAAGGATTTAAAGAAGCTGATACTGCAAAACAAAAATGGGAAGTATGGAAACAAACCTATTCTTCAGATTTTGCAACTAAAGGATTGTTTGAAGATTCAATGGCATATATTATTGGAAAAAGTAAATATACATTCGAAGATTTAGAGCCCATTTCATCAGCTGATATTAATAAAAAGTTTCATAAATATGCATCCATTTTAAGAATGTTTACTGTAAGTAATAGAGAAAATGCGTTTAATATACTTTGTAATCTTTTTTTATGTAAAGTAGTAGATGAGATGCAGTTAGAACAAGGAATAAAGGATGAATTAGAATTTTATTGGAAAGGAAAACAATATGATAGTCCTTTTGATCTGATTGATAGACTTCAAAAACTTTATTCAGAAGGAATGAAAGAATTTTTAAAAGATGAGGTTGCATACGTTGAACAAAAAGAAATTGATGAAGCTTTTGAATTGCGCCTGAAAGGTAAGGCAAAAGAAAAAATAGATAATTTGTTTAGAAAACTCAAGTATTTTACTAATAATGATTTTGCATTTGTTGATGTATATAATGAAAAGCTGTTTTATAATAATTTTAATATTTTACTTCAAGTTGTAATCATGCTTCAAGATATATACATCACAAAAAGTGAAGATAATCAGTTTTTGGGAGATTTTTATGAATTGTTTTTAGGTGCAGGTGTACATCAGAGTGAAGGACAGTTTTTTACACCAACTCCAATAACAAATTTTATTGTACGTAGTTTGCCGAAGTGCGAAAATGCTAGAGTAATAGACTTCGCATGTGGTGCAGGACATTTTTTGACAGAATATGCAAGATACAATGAAGGGGAAAATTATGAACTTACAGGTATAGATAAAGATAACAGATTGAGTAAATTGACAAAAATAGCAAGTTTCATGTATGGACAGAACATAAAAGTGGTGTATGCTGATGCCTTATCTGATTTAAGTAAGTATGGTATTAATAGTCACGAATATGATTGTGTAATTGCAAACCCTCCTTTTAGTGTAAAAGGCTTTTTGGACACATTGTTACCAGATGAACGGAATAATTATCATTTGATTAATGGAATTGATGAAAAGAGTATGCTTACAAACAGTTCTATTGAATGTTTCTTTTTAGAAAGAGCCTCGCAGTTATTAGATAAAAATGGAATTCTTGGTATTGTTTTGCCAGCAGGAATTATGAATAATGGTGGAGTTGATTATGAGGCACGAAAAATACTTTTAAGGGAATTTGAAATCATATCAATAGTATCAATGAATAAAATTACGTTTGGAACAACTGGAACCAAAGCAGTTATTCTGTTTGCAAGAAGAAAAGAATTCTTGGATAAATCCGAAACTAATTTTTGTATGTCTGAGTATTATGATGACATAATAGCTCAGTATAGCAGAAATGAAAATCTCGAAAAAATTGACGAAGAATTCGAAAAATCAAAGGAATTACGCGAAGCATTTTGTGATTATATGGGATATAGCACTTTGGAATTTGAAAGTTTATATAAAGGTAAATTAGAACCCGAAGCAGAAATATTGTCCCTTGAGTGTTTCGAAGAATATCGAGAGGAATATAATAAAATAATAGAGAGTGAAAAAACAGCTTATGATGAGAAAATTAGAAAGGAAAAAGAAAAGTGGAAGAAGCGTGCAGAAAAATATCGAGAAGAACATCCATGGGTAGAGACAGAAGAGTATGCTCCGGAAAAAACATTTGAACAATATGTAATGCCTTTTGAATTGGAAAAATATAGATATTGGTTATACTCGCATGAATCAGAAGTATTAGTTATAAAATCTCCAGAAGAAAAAGCTGATGGAAAAAGCAATAAGACATCAATAACATCATTTTTAGGATATGAGTGGAAAAAAAGAAAAACAAAAGAAGGTATTCATTATATATCAAAAATAAAAGAGAATGTTGATGAGGAGTTGGACGAGGATGAACAAGCAGCTATTTCGAATATTAATTCAATAAATTATATTCAAACGCCGCTATATAATCCTCAAGATAAAGAAGATGCTGAAAAATTGTGTTTTTTGATTAGAAAAAAATTTGAAAACGAAGAATTTGAAATCCCAAGTATATATTTTGATGAAAGTGGAAGAAATACAAATGTTTCTTTAGTTTCTTTATCAGATATGTTGGATTTTGAAAAACCAGTATTTGATGCAAGTATTACTATAGGAAACAAATTAGTCCATTTTAAAAGTGATTATGAAACAAAAAGTATTAATAAGCTATGTAAAAAAGTATTTGCAGGAGGTGACAAGCCAGATGATTTTACTGAAGAGGAAAGTTTGGTTTGCCATGTGCCTGTTATTGGAAATGGCACAAATAAAGAAGGCATATTAGGATATACGAAGAATGCTCGTGTTTCTGAAAAATGTGTAACACTATCGGCAAGGGGGACAGTAGGTTATTCGTTTTTGCGAGAAGTCCCGTTTACGCCTATTGTAAGATTAATTGTTATGGTATGTGACGAAGACCTTATTTATCCTGAATATCTTGATTTTTTCTTAAAAGCCTTTAATATAGGGAATACTGGTAGTGTAATACCACAGTTGACAGTTCCTTATGTAAAAAAAGTGAAGATTCCACAGCCCCCTAAAATGATTCAGGAGTCAATTATTACGAAATGTCAAGCAATTAAGGTTGAATTTGATGAAAAGAGACTGACAGAAATAGAATACTTTAAAGAGTTAAAAAAAGTGTTCATTGATAATCGCATAGTAAGAATGTAAGGATATATGTGGGGAAGGTATAATCTCTACAACCTTTCTGGCTGAAGACCGATGGCCCCCTTCGTGCGAATTTTCGCAGAATTAAACAGGGGGGATACCCGTCAAGGTCAGTTGATGTGAAAATATCCGCTGAATGTCATCGCTAAAGCCGATTTTGTTTTGCCGGATAATACCAAAATACGCAGAAAAAACGTGTAAAAAACGACATAAAAAGCACAGTTTTTCTGCGTACATTTTGGCAGAAATATAATTCGAATTGTCTTGCTATTCTGTGCAGTCAGAGTGATATATGTACTACCGAATAAAGAAAGGCGGGTACATATTATGAAGAAGGAAATCAGATTTACATTGAAATCAAAGCAGAGACCAAAACTAGCACAGAAGATTGGAAACATACTTGGAACAGCACCGCATTATGAACGGGTACCAAGCTGTGCATATGATATTGCAGGATACCGACTGGACAAAGAGGGAGTACTGCATATCCCAGAGGGAGTAGAGGAAGAAACGGTGGAAGACCTGATTCTGCAGTTACGAGAGTGTGGGTTTCAGGACGATGCAGAAGTAATCGAAGAAGTGCCAGTGCAACAGGAGAAGCTGACAATAGCAATTCCAAAAGATAGTCTTACGGATACGACATTGGAAAATTTGCAGAAGATCATAGCAAATAAGCAGACACTTTTTCAACGTGCATTTCGGATGGACAGCACAGAGATTGAAATTACAGATGAAAAAATAAATTTCACATGGTTTCCATACACAGCGGATGGAGATGAGCTCGCAGCCTACACGCAATTTATCTCAAGGCTGTGTGATATGGCAAGAGATGCAAAAAGGGTATCATCAAAGCCGACCGAAACGGACAATGACAAATATGCTTTCCGCTGTTTTCTGCTCAGACTTGGCTTTATCGGAAAAGAGTATAAGACAGCGAGAAAGATTCTGCTTAGAAATCTTACGGGAAATTCAGCATTCCGCTGCGGAGAATAAGGATAAAATGACATGGGGTGTCGGTGCAGACCGATGCCCTTTTTCTATGGAAAAACAGTTGGGGCAACTTGTGGCAGATGATTTAGGTTATTCTTATAGAGCCTGTATAGAAAATAACCTATATTACTTGCCACATCTTGCCCCAGTGTGAAAACAGCCGTGGTCACGCCCAGCGGTTATCATTTTCTTCCTGTATCTTTCTGCGATAAGCAGTGCGGGATTTTCTACGGTTTCGTTCTTTTTTACATTCTGGATTGTCACAGTATTTCTGGCGGTTCCCGTTTTTGATGAACAGACGGCCGCAACACTCACAGGTGGCAACGCCCACACGGTCGGCATAAGCAATGGGGTAATCCGTAGGGATAGATACATATTGCGACAGAGCGAATCGGGCAGCATCAAAAACAGAATGGAAATCCGGCATGACCTTCAATTCTCCATTTTCATCCAGTCCCAACTTCATGGTTACGCCACTCATTTTATTTAGGTAAGCTGATATTTTACCGAGATGTTTCTGCATAGGAAACGAATTAAAATCTGCAAATTCATTCGTCCATGTGATCTGCGCAAGATCCGTGGAAACGTCAAGCCGTTCCAGACATTTTTTGAACATCAGGATGACAAGGGTATCCCGGTACAGGCTTTCGAGATCTTTCCGCATGGTGTGAACATCAAAAGTGAAATTACCAAGAATGTTAGTGGAAAAATCCCAGTATTCCGTATCCTTTTCAATATCCCAACGATATTCTTCGATGTCCTCAGAGGCATAGTAGGGGTGTGCGTACTGCTGACACCAAGAAATGATATCATCGGCAGCAGTGTAGTCATCTTTTCCACGGATACTCTGGTACAGGTTATTCAGAGAAAGCCAGAGCTCATTTCCGTCCAAGCCGTATCCACGGTTGAGTCTTGGGACATCGCCCTTGCCCAGACAGGCGGTGATTACGATTTTTCCATTCTGTTCTGTCTTTTCATAGTATTTGAAAGTTGCGGTCAGCCGTGCATCCGCACTCATTTTTCCCAAACTGAAATCTTCGTTCATATTCTACCTCCATTCTTACCGATAGAACTTGCTTTCGGTACGAGTTCTTACCAATAGAAAATAGCCTTTGGTAACATTATAAAGTATACTGTGATAGAAAACAAGAGCAATTCATGTTTGGAATGCAGAGAGGAGGATGGCTATGGATAAAGTCACGATGAGCGTACAGGAAATGGCAATGCAGATGGGAATCAGCCTGAGCAAAGCGTATGCACTGACCAGAGAAGCGGATTTTCCAATCGTCCGTGTAGGCAAGCGGGTATTGGTTCCTGTTTCCGAATTTAAGGTGTGGTTATCGGCAAGAGCCACGGAGAAATGATACGTCAGAAAATAAGCGGGGAAGGAGGAGCACAGAATGTATGAGAAACTTCCGGAACAGTTGAAAAAAGACGGACGGTTCTGTCTGTGGAAATATGAAGAAAGAAACGGGCGCATGACAAAAGTGCCGTATCAGACAAATGGCAGAAAAGCGAGCAGTGCCGATAAAAATACCTTTTCGGATTTTCGATTGGCAGTCAATGCAATGGATGGTTATGACGGAATCGGTATGGGTGCATTTGATGATTTCTGCATGGTAGATATCGACCATTGCGTGTTTGGTGGAAAGATGACACAGATGGCAGAAGACATTGTGGAGAGAATGGACTCCTATACAGAATTCAGCCCCTCCGGCACGGGAGTCCGCATAGTATGTAAGGCATCTTCCCTGTCTTATGATACGGGCAGATATTACATCAATAATCAGAAACTTGGTCTGGAAATCTATGCAGCAGGTGTGACGAAGAAATTCTGTACTCTGACAGGAAATGTGATCCGCAACCGTGGTGTTGAGGAGCGAAGCACTGAAATTGGGGAAATACTGGAAACTTATATGCTCCGTCCGATTTCTAAGAAAAAGAACGATGTACAGGATATTCCCGGCAGTTATCTGTCCGATGATTCCGTGGTCCGCCTAGCATCGGATTCCAGACAGGGCGAAAAGTTCAAAGCCTTGTGGAATGGAGAAATTCCGGAAGGAAAATCCCACAGCGATGCGGATATGTCGCTTGCAAGTATCCTTGCATTCTGGTGTGGCGGTGACACAGAGCAGATGGACAGGCTGTTCCGAAGATCGGGATTGATGCGGAGCAAGTGGGACCGTGTGCAGAGTGGCTCAACCTACGGCGCATTGACGATGGAAAAGGCAGTGGCACAGGCACTGGATTTCTACAGACCTTATGCAAGGACATCAGCAGAGAGTGATTTTGATGATATGCTGCAGAAGCTGATAGAACTGAATGTGTCGGATAACAGCAGATACCCGTGGAATGACAACGGCTCAGGCAGATTGTTTGCGGATGTGTATAAAGATATCGCAAGGTATGTGCCGGAAAGGAAAAAGTGGTATGTGTATGACGGAACCCGGTGGATTCCGGACATTGGCGGATTGAAAACAATGGAGCTTGCAAAATCCCTTGCGGACAGTCTGGTCAGATATGCCCTGACAATTACTGATGAACGTATAAGAAAGGACTATCTGGAATATTCTGCGAAATGGCAGAGCCGGAATTACCGTAACACGTATATCAGTGATGCCCAGAGCGTGTATCCGATTGCAATGTCTGAGTTTGACCGCAATGTTTATTACCTGAACTGCCAGAACGGAACACTGGATCTGCAGACGGGAGAGTTCCATCCGCATACACCACAGGACAAGCTGACCAAGATTGCAGGGGCGGTCTATGATCCGAATGCAAAGAATCTACGTTTTACCAGATTTGTTTCAGAGGTGATGAGTGGGGATACGGAGAAAGCAAGGTTCATGCAGAAAAGCCTTGGTTATGGTCTGACAGGTGATACACGCTATGAATGTATGTTTTTCTACTACGGTGCAACCACCAGAAATGGGAAAGGGACTCTGATGGAAAGCACACTTCATGTGATGGGAGATTACGGTTTGACTGTCCGACCGGAAACGATTGCTGCAAAACCGTCTGCCAACAGCCAGAACCCGACAGAGGATATTGCACGTCTTGCCGGAGTGCGGTTCGCCAATATCTCAGAGCCAAGGCGGGGACTGGTGCTGAATGAAGCACAGATCAAAAGCATGACGGGAAATGATACACTGAATGCCAGATTCCTGCATGAAAACAGTTTTGATTTTAAACCACAGTTCAAGCTGTATGTAAATACAAATTATCTTCCGGCTATTACGGATATGACACTGTTTTCGAGCGGACGTGTCGTAATCATTCCCTTTGACAGACATTTTGAGGAATGGGAGCAGGAACAGAATCTGAAAGCAGAATTTTCCAGGCCGGAGGCAGCAAGTGCCATCTTAAACTGGCTGATTGAAGGCTACACCATCTTGAAAGAAGAAGGTTTCGCTCAGCCAAAAGCAGTAAAAGATGCCACCATATCCTATCAGCATGACAGCGATAAGATGGAACTTTTTGTGGAGGAATTTCTGGAACAGGAGAAGGATGCGGAATGCCGGACATCGGCAGTGTATCAGGCATACCGAAACTGGTGCAATGACAATGGATATTTTGCGGAGAACAGCCGGAATTTTAATCAGGCACTCCGCACAATCGGTACGATAGTCCGCAGGCGCCCAAGGGATGGCGGAGAAAAGACTACACTTTTAACTGGATATCGGCTCTTGTGCAGAGATTTCTTCTGTTAAGAAAAAAGGAGGTACACATGGGAAAACAGAAAGCAGCACCACCGATGCGGTTTGAGCCATCGGATTTTTCAACAGACAAGTACAGATGTGTGAATGTCATCAATTTAAGGGACAGATGCCCGGTCATTATCATGGCAAGCGAATCCTGTGACCCGCCTTATTACCGTGTGGTTGACGGGTCATTGGAGATGTTTTATCTGTCCTATTCTGAAGCAGTGGATTATTGCAGACAGAGTGGTTATATGACACAAAAATAATTTTTCAGGAGGTTTATTATGATTAACAGTACAGCTTATTATAACGATTTTTGGAACGAAATGAGAGGAAAACAGGCAGTTACGGACAGCCTTTATAACAACCGTGAAAGCAAGACAAATGAGTACCATCTGCCCGGAGAATCAAATAAAAAATATACGGCAGTACTACAGAAAGAAAGTGCAGTCCGTCAGCTGGCAACCGTTGTGAATGCGACCAGAAGTGACAGCCGTCTTTGGACATTTGACTGTGAAGGTCAGGCTGAATGGGGCGATATGGTCAATCTGGAGGGCATGGATAACGAGGACGATTTTCAGAGATTTGAAGTACAGGCATACCGATTGTCCGAGCTTGTCAGACTTGGATTGGAGTTCGCTTCTGACCAGTCCTTTGCCATAGAGGATTATGTAATCGGGAAAATGGCACGTTGTTTTGGCACAAGCGAGGAACAGGCGTTTATCAACGGAACAGGGGAAAATCAGCCGACAGGTATTCTGCACGCCACTGACGGAGCAGAAACGGGCGTGACGACAGAGAGTGATTCTGCTATCAGCTATGATGAAATCATCAGACTGTATCTGTCCGTGGATAAGAAATACCGTAAACATGGTACATGGCTTATGAATGACGAAACGGCTCTGGCACTCCGTACCCTCAAAGATTCAGCCGGAAACTATCTGTGGAAGGAAAGTGATGAAACGATTTTCTCAAAACCTGTGCAGATTGTTGATTCCATGCCGTCTATCGGAAAGGGGCAGAAAGTAATCGCATTTGGAGATTTCAGCAATTACTGGCTCGTTCAGCGTTTTCCGCTGACTATCCGCACACTGAAAGAAAAGTTTGCCATGCGTGGACAGGTAGGGTATCTGGGATGTGAGTATCTGGATGGAAAGTTGATCCGTAAGGATGCAGTCAAGGTACTTCAGATGGCAGCAGACTAAGCAGTTGGGGCTGTGGAAATACTGCAGCCCGTATGGAAGGAGGATTGCACATGGCAATAGAAAAACATGATACTACGGAAAATACACTTGTCCCTGTGAGTGAAAAGTACACACTGACAATCAAAGAAGCAGCATCGTATTTTAATATCGGAACAAAGAAAATGCGTAGACTGGCAGAAGATAACAGAGGAAGATTTGCGGTATTCAGCGGAAATAGGTATCTGATTATCCGCCCGCAGTTTGAAAAATTTATCAGTGCTTCTTCGGAGATATAATTCCGTTTGTCTGCCGAAAGTAGTTGATATTATCAGCGTTCAGAGTGATATATAGTATGACCTCGAAAACCTGTGAAAACAGCCACTTTTGGCAGAAAGGAAGTACTTTTATGGCAAGACCAAGTTTAGCAGAAAAAGATATTTTAAATCCTTCTGAGGCAATTGAATATTTTGTTTTGAGCCGGAGAAAATTTTATGATTTATTGAATAATACGGATGGAGAAGATTTTCTGGCATACTACGGAGAACGCAAGCTGATTCTTCGTGTAGCCTTTGAAAGGTATCTGTGTAACCATCCAGAACTAAGGAGGCGGGTATAATGGCAAAGGCAGGAAGAGGACAGACAAGGCGTGATTCCAAAAGAAGAGTTCTTAGACCGGGAGAGAGTATAAGGGCAGATGGAAAATATCAATATAAATATCATATTGATGGAAAACCACATTTTGTATACAGTTGGAAACTGGAACCTACGGATAAACTTCCAAAGGGCAAGAAGCCATGCCTCTCCCTTCGTGAATTGGAAAAACAGGTAAACACAGATTTGGATTTGCTTGTAAATATCGTGGACGGACAGATGACAGTCTGTGAACTGGTAGACCGATATTTGAAAACAAAGACCGGAGTAAGGCAAAGCACAAAACAGGGATATGTTACAGTACAGAGATTACTTGCAAAGGAAGCATTTGGCAAAAAGACGATACGAAGTGTGAAAACATCCGATGCAAAGCTGTTCCTTATCAAATTGCAGCAAGAGGATGGGAAAAGCTACAGTTCCATTCATACCATCCGTGGAGTGCTGCGACCAGCCTTTCAGATGGCGGTGGATGATGACATTCTGGTAAAGAATCCATTCGGATTTCAGCTTGCCGGAGTATTGGTAAATGACGCAGTCACAAGAGAGGCAATTTCCAAAGACCAGATGAGAAAGTTCCTAAAGTTTGTGCATGACGATGTGGTGTACTGTAAATACTATGAAGTGGTGTACATACTCTTTCATACGGGAATGCGAATATCAGAATTTTGTGGCTTGACGCTGAAGGACATTGATCTTGAGAACAGAACTGTAAATATTGACCATCAGTTGCAGAGAACATCGGATATGCGATACATCATAGAAACCACAAAGACGGATGCCGGAACAAGAGTATTGCCGATTACAGAGGATGTGGCACAGATGTTTCAGGCAATCATCGAGGACAGAAATGCACCGAAAGTGGAGAAATCCATAGACGGATATAGTGGATTCCTATTTTATGATGATAATGGAATGCCCCTTGTTGCAATGCACTGGCAGCACCGATTCAATCATATGGTTGGCAGATACAATGACATTTACCGGGTGCAGATGCCAAACATTACACCTCATGTATGCCGACACACCTATTGTTCGAATATGGCAAAATCGGGAATGAATCCAAAGACATTACAATACCTCATGGGGCATTCGGATATATCGGTCACAATGAATGTGTACACGCATATCGGATTCGATGATGCTGAGGAAGAATTGAAACGGATGGAAGAGTTTAGGAAGGCACAGGCGGAGGTTGAGCAGAAGAAAGAGAAACCGATGTCGCAGAAGATGTTCAAGGTAATTTAATATAGAAGATAGGTAACGCTCTGGCTTAGGCTAGGGCGTTTTTTTTCTGTGGAAAAGAAGTGAAAATGACGATATAATATGTGTATATATTATGCAGAGTTGTCGATACAATAAGTGAAGGGGAAATATGGAAGAAAAGCATTAAATGATTCACAGTTCATTGAATATTTGTATAATCGGGCATATGCATTACTATATTTGTTAAAGCTGAAAGACAATAATAAAGAAAAACAATTAGAAGAGAAAGGTAATTATGATGAATAATAATGTGTTGATTATAGGAAATGGATTCGATTTGTATCATAAACTACCAACAAGATATACAGACTTCCTGTTTTTGGTAAGAAATTGGGAAAAGTTTTACTCTTTGTACACTGAACAACTTATTAAAAGTCATAATATGAGAAGTGAAACAGAGCATGAACAATTTAGTGTATCTGTAAACGAATATGGAAAACTGACAGAGGAAGCGTTAGAGGATTTTGCTAATCATGCAATATGTTTGGATAATGAAAGTATATCAATTTTAGGGGACATTATTTCACGAAATGTATGGATAAAATATTTTATAGAAACTGGATATTCCTCTGAGGGATGGATTGATTTTGAGGCGGAGATAGAAAAATTACTTGTTTTGGTAGAGGAGTTCTGTACATGTGAGATTTATAAGTGTGAAGGAAAAGTAATGTCACAGGTGATTAATCCAACAATGTATAAGGCGATAAAGTGTGTGATGACACATTCAAAGGCGATGCCTTTAAATGTGGGATTATATTCAAAAAGTGATATAGAGAAAATTGTGTATGAAGATGTGAAAATCCAATTACTTGCTGAATTAAAAATTGAGTTGAATGACTTGATAAGAGCATTAACAATTTATATGAGAGAATTTGTTGGTAATATAAAGGTGTCTTGTTTTTCACAACAAATTAAAGAATTGAAAAATATAAATTTGCTTAACTTTAATTACACATATACATATAAAAGTGTTTATGGCAGCGCAAATTCAAATCATCAAGTGCACGGTTCGTTAGCAAACGATGATATTGTATTAGGCGTAAGCGATAATGCATTCAATAATTTAGATTATGTTTATTTTCAGAAGTATTTCCAACGAATCCAAAAGAAAACAGGGGCATATTATAAAACATGGATTCCAAAAGAAGTTACCACTTTGGAAGATACTCCGATTAAAGTATATATTATGGGTCATTCTTTGGGAATGACAGACAAAGAAATATTGAAGGATTTCTTTCTTGAAAAATATGTTTCAGAAATTACTATTTTCTATCATAGCCAGTATGCGTATGAACAGTTGGTTATTTCATTGATAGAAATGTTTGGTAAAGACTTTGTAATTGAACAGACTGGTAGTGAGAGAGTTAAATTCGTAGAACTTAAATCTGCGGAGGCGGAATAAGGAAAAATCCTTAGTAGTAAACCTTTCCCTTTTACTACCAATTTTACTACTAACAGGTATTAATAACTTGCTTAATTCTGCTCTGATTTGCCACAATCTGTAATTTCAGAGCATATCACAATAACCCCGGAACCCCTTGCAAAACGGGGCATTCTATAGTGGTTCAGGGCAAAACAAGGAGAAACAAAACAATGATAAAAGTTCTATTCATCTGCCACGGCACTACCTTAGCAAAATTCTGAAAAACCTTGATTTTACAGTATATTTTTGAACCAGTAGGGATGTTTTACTAAGTTTTTACTAAAGAGAGGAATCCCTAGCACGAATTTAGAAAAGTAACATATAGTATGACCTTATTAATTGGTAGAACAATTGGTAAGGTCCTTTTTTATTTCAAGGAGGTTCAAAATGAAAAGTACAGCGTTAGGAGCAGAAAACATTATTTTTATCAGTGATGCACATGAAAAATTCTACTATGAAAAATTACAAGAAGTACGGTATCAGGATGTGTACCATAAGGCATTGTGTTATTGTCTGGGTATTAATGGAGATACCAGAAAAAATGCTGACAGAATTTATAATTTTAAAACGGGGTCTGTTAAAACGAAATGTTTACATGAAGGATGGCAGACAAGCGGTAGCTTAAAAGTGGTAAGGATGGCATTTAATCTGTACTGTAACAGCACGCCAAGCGTTTGGGATTATGAAGATGCAGAGGAACAGGTAAACGAGTGCAGACAGTATACAGTAGAGGATATCTTCTGCTGTGTATATGCACCATATTTTTGGCAGGCAATACAGATCCGTTATCCGGAATATGTAGTGTACAATCAAAAGTTACATGCCATGCTTGGAGGAATAGATTAATGCTGAAAGTGAGACTGATGGGAACAAAAAATGATATTGCATGGTTTCAGAAAATCCTGCAGCGTCATCCTAAAATTGAAGTTATGGAATTATCGGAACTTTATTCCAATAAAGGGACGAGCAAATATTATAGAGCTTATGCTGAAATTGAAAAAAGTAATGTAAATAAAAAATAGTAGAAAAACAGGAGAATTATATCATGTGCAAAATAATCGCAATCGCAAATCAAAAAGGTGGAGTAGCAAAGACTACAACCACTATTAATCTTGGAGTAGGACTGTCTAAGGTTGGAAAACGTGTAATGCTGATAGATGCTGATCCACAGGGACATTTGACAATGGGACTTGGTTTTCCAAAGAACTTAAGGGTAACATTGAAAACAATGATGGAAAATATCATTATGGGATTAGAATTTGATCCCAGGGAAGCAATTTTACACCATGAGGAAGGAATAGATGTAATTCCATCTAATAAACTTCTTTCGGGAATGGACATGTCATTATTTACGGTAGAGGACAGAGAAAAAGTCTTAAAAGAATATCTGGAACTTTTGGAAAATGATTATGACTATATCCTGATTGATTGTATGCCCTCGTTGGGAATGATGACAATTAATGCGTTAAGTGCAGCTGATAGCGTTTTGATTCCGGTGCAGCCTCAATACTATGCGGCAGATGGCCTCATGGAATTACTGAAAGTTGTGAAAGGCATTCATCAGAGATTTAATCCTGATTTACAGATTGAAGGGATTCTGTTTACAATGGACAGCAGTCATTATAATAATTCAAAGAGAAATAAGCAGGCAGTACGAGATGCTTATGGAGCAGAGATTATAATTTTTGATCAGACAATTCCAAGAACAGAAGCTCTTGCCGAAACTGCATCAGAAGGTGTCAGTATTTTTTCTTACGATGCAAAAGGAAAAGGTGCGTACAGTTATCAAGCACTTGTCCAGGAGGTGCTGAATCATGCGTAAACCTAAGAAAGAAATTCAGCTTACTTCTTATGATGAATTGCTTGGAATCAATGAAGCTGAACAGAATACTCTTAATCAGATTGTTGAAGTGCCATTAAATGAGTTACATCCTTTTAGAAATCATCCATTTCATGTAAATGATGATGAAAAAATGGCTGAAACAGTAGAAAGTATCAAGAATTATGGCATCTTAAATCCTGCATTGGTACGTCCTCGCGCAGAGGGAGGATATGAACTGATTGCTGGTCACAGGAGAAAACGTGGTTGCGAACTGGCTGGAAAAAGTAAAATGCCAGTACTCATACGGAACTATACCGATGATGAAGCCGTAATCGTTATGGTGGATTCTAATATACAGAGAGAAAATTTGCTTCCAAGCGAAAAGGCATATGCTTATAAGATGAAGATGGATGCAGTAAAACATCAGGGCATAAAAGACGAAAACGCAGCTTCTGTTGACAGTGCAGATCTGGTTGGACAGGCTGCCGGTGACAGTGGAAGAACCGTTCAGCGTTACATACGCTTGACCTGTCTTATTCCGGAATTGCTGAAATTGTTGGATGAAGGAAAGATTAATTTTACAGTAGGTGTTTCATTAACCTATTTATCAGAAACGGAGCAGATTTGGGTGAAAGACTGCATAGTGTCTGGAGCAAGCTCTGTTACAGGTTCAATGGCGACAAAACTGAAGCAATACAGCGATGAAGGTAATCTGACAGAATTAGCGGTACAGCTTATTCTGAATGAAAAGAAAACAGAGACAGGAAAAGTTACTTTAACTGAAAAGAAAATACGAAAGTATTTTCCAAAGGAATATAACAGAGAACAGATTGAACAGGTTATCTATGAACTGCTTGATAACTGGAAGAAAAGCCAATAACGAGGGAAGGAGGGAAAGCAAAATGGCAAAATCCGAAAGCACAAAAATAGAGTTTGGTTATTTTCACGATTATGAATCGGAACAGTTTGCTTTTTACCGTATTCCCAAAGTATTATTCACAGATGAATATTTCCGTAATCTGTCCAGCGATGCAAAGGTTCTTTATGGGCTGATGCTGGACAGAATGGCTTTATCTATCAGACATCAGTGGTTTGATGAAGAGGGTAAGGTTTATATTATTTTTACTGTTGAACAGGTTATTCAGTATATGAATTGTGGAAGAGATAAAGCAATGAAAACGCTTGCAGAACTGGATACCAAAAAGGGAATCGGATTAATTGAAAGAGTCAAACAAGGATTTGGTAAACCGGATATTATTTATGTAAAGAACTTTATTTTAAGGACATCAAAAGATGTTAAAAACAATGATGAATCCGAAGAGAGTATTCAACAAAATCGAGAGGTCGAAGAAGTCGACTTATCGGAGTCGGAAAAATCGACTTATCGTGGTCGGAAAAATCGACTTCAAGGGGTCGGAAAAATCGACTTCAAGAGGTCGGAAAATACGACTTATCGTGGTCGAAAAATCAGAACTACAGAAGTCGGAAAAACCGACCCTAATAATACTAATTATAATTATACTGATATTAGTAATACTGACAGAAGTAATACTGATCTTATCAATCTTTCAGATTCTTCCGAACAGCAGTCAATGGATTTGATGGAAGAGATGGAGTTATTCCAGATGAATACTGCACTTGTAAAAAGAAATATTGAATATGACTGTCTTGTACAACGATGCAGACTAGGGGAACAGCAACAGTTGGATGAAATTGTGGCACTAATTGTGGAAACAATCAGCATAGAACGGGAGAATATTACGATCAGTGGAGTGAAATACCCATATCAGTTCGTAAAAAGCAGATTATTGTTGCTGGAAGAAAGCCACATAGAGTATGTACTTGATTGTCTGCATGAGAATACCAGGGAAGTAAAGAACATAAAAGCGTACTTGCTTACCTGTCTTATGAATTCAATAACGACAATAGGCAATTATTACCAGGCAAAAGTAAATCATGATATGTACGGAGGTGGCATATGAGAGGAAAAGAAATTATAACAAAATTGATAATTCCTGGTGCAATAGCTATGATTATCTGCTTAATTGTTCACCCTATGTGCATGAATGGTGAAATATTAGACTGGAGAAAATTATTGCTTTTTGTGGGAATACCTTTCGGAATCCAGAAAATGTTTTTGTTGGTCGTTCCAAGAAATGTGGGGACAGGGGAAATGCTTGGTTTGGTGGTACTTAAACTGATGGTAGGAAGTTTGATTGGAATAGGGGTTCTTGCCTGGAGATTATTAGCTGTAGCAGGCATTTTGCTAAAAAACGGCATTTCTGGAATTATATGGATCATAAAAAGACTGAAAGAAATGGTGATCAAAAATGAGCGAAAAGCAACTGGAAAAATTGTATTATAGCATTTATCCAATGAATCAATGTGAGACACAAAGTAAAAGTTATGAAGAGACAAAGGAACTGTGTGAAACATTAGAAAAGGAAATGATAAGTCTAATGAGTCCGGATCTGCAGGCAATGTTTGAGGATTACAAGGAATATACTTTAAATCTTAAACAAACAGAACAGAGAGACGCTTACATAGATGGATTAGCGTTTGGGATTCGCACAATTTCGGAAGCCTTTTTACATGAGAACAAAAATAGAATATGGTGATTGAAAAAGCAGTCTGTCAAGGCTGCTTTTTCTGTACCGCTTACATAGGAGGATGAGATGTGATTGATTTGATAATTATTATTATGGCAGGAATAGTGCTTTTGTTTTTGCTGTCTTGTTGCTTTATGGTTGCAAGGCTATTGGATGAGGAAATATCTATGTATGGATATGAAGGAAAAGAAAACTGGGAAAGGGAACAACTTCCCGACAAATTGTCGAGAAGTTCAACAGATGAAAGACATGGAGATAAATGAAAAGATTCGTTATTTTCGGAAACAGAGAGGGCTATCGCAGGAGCTGCTTGCAGAACGAACAGGAATTAATGTGAATACAATTCGGAAGTATGAAATAGGCATACGAAAGCCGAAAGTAGAACAATTAAAGAAAATTGCGGATGGACTTGAAATTAGTGTAATAGAATTTTTGGATATTGAAATAGAAAATGAAGCGGACTTGATTGCTATGCTGAAAAAAATCAGTCCGTTTTTTAAATGGGACGGATTGCTTCATGTATTGGTGGGGGAAAAGTTTTTATGATTGGTGTTGGAAGTGCATTGGTATCACTGTTGCTGATCTTTGTTTGTTATTCACTGACACTGACAGCGAAAAGAGCAGATGAAAATTTATTGATGATTTGTGAAAAGAATCAGAAAAATGAAGAAGAGAGAGGAAACCGAGAAATGGAATCACAGAGAGACATTTTAAGAGTAATTGAAAAAGAAATCAAAAAAGGAAGTGCGCCAGTTGCATTTGCAGGTTTGGGGTTTTCCGAGGAATGTTATCATTTGGTAGATAGTCAGGCTAAGATGAACCAACTTTTAGATTATTTTTTTCGCAATGAAGAATACGCAGCTTTGGCAGAGCGGCAGGTGAAAAGTAATATCTATGCAGAAATGGGCAAAAGGCTGAATTTCCGTAGTGCCAGATCTGATCGAGACAGAAAGAATATGGAGGTAGCGGCAAAACGATGGATTAAGAAAAAGCATCCAACATTTGATGGTGATGTATATGTCGAAAATATCCGGTGTTTTCTGGATATTTCCCAAGAAGAGTTAGAAAAACGTAAATGTACAGTCAATGAACAGGATACGACAGCACTTATTTTCAGCCAGAAACATCTTGAAGCATTATACTTGCAATGTCTTATGCACAGACGAAATGCGATGCAAGAGATTCCGGAATTAAAAGGTTTGTCAGAAACGTGCAACAGGATTTATAAATTGCAGGATGTAGATGTATTATTCCAATGCCTGCTGATGGATCAGATGGATTGGGAAGAAGAAAAGTTATATGTGCAGTTCAGCACAATTTATTTATTGAAGCAGACAGTGAAAAATTAAAACCCATGACTTCTCGACAATTTGTCGGGAAGTGGAAAGGAGCCAAATTCCAATGAAAATATATCTCCCCCATCTGTTAGTTCCACCATAATTTGCTGATCGGAATCGAAAGGAGGCGTGCAAATTGCAGGAAGAAGTTACTCAGAAAACAATCGCATTGTCGGTTAAAACTGCAAGAGTGACTGCCGACGTGTTAAAAAATATGCTGCGGAAGTATCTGTCAGGACAGAAGCAAAAGGGAAAGAATTCTTATAAGGTTGGAAAACAGTCATACAAAGAATTGAAAAGCCAGGGTTCTGGTTTATCTAATATTGAGATCACAGATGGAAATATCAAGTCTTTTGAACGTGTGGCGAAAAAATACCGTTTAGATTTTGCCTTGAAAAAAGACAGTTCGACCAAGCCACCGACCTACTATGTGTTCTTTAAAGGACAGGATACAGAAATGATGAATCTGGCATTTAAGAAATATTTGGGTGTACAGATGAACAAAAAGGATAAACCATCTATTATGAAAAAACTTATGCACTTTAAGGATGCTGTGTCTAAAGGAAAGAACAGAGAACGAGCAAGAGAACAGCAGAAAGACAGAGGGCAGAGTTTATGACGGAGAAAAAACAGCAGCATAAGAAGAAAAGAGGAAAAGTTCAGCATATCAGAGGTTCTCCGAAAAAGAGAAAAATATTTGGAAAAGCTGTTTTTTCTTCAGAGAGTATCCCAGGAAAAATGCTTGCGGATGTGAAAAATCTGATTACGGACAAGGCAAGTGAATTGAAGAGGGCAGATCAGAAAAAGCTGTTTTTAGCTAATTTCCCCTATCTGATGTTTGCTTATTTTTTCAATAAGATTGCCTGGCTGTATAGGGTAAACACCGGAGCAACTTCTTGGGATAAATTGATGAATACCATTACTTATTTTGAACTGGCGTTTCAGAATCTCTGGCCAAGTTTGAATCATATAGATTTGTTGTGTGGAATCGCAGGAGGCGTGGCTGTAAAGTTTATTATTATTTACCGCACGAAAAATGCCAGGAAATATCGGCTGGGTGTGGAGTATGGTTCTGCCAGATGGGGAACAGAAAAAGATATACGACCATATGCTGATCCTGAATTTGAAAATAATATTATTCTCACAGAAACAGAGAGTCTTACTATGTCAAGCAGACCAAAGAATCCGAAATACGCCAGGAATAAAAACATTCTGGTAATTGGCGGTTCCGGTTCTGGAAAAACCAGATTTTTTGTAAAGCCTAACATTATGCAGATGCACAGCTCTTATGTGATTACTGATCCGAAGGGAACTGTGCTTCTGGAAGTTGGCAGTATGCTGGCAAAAGGCAGTCCGATGACGGATGAGAATGGAAAAATCGTGCGGGACAAAGAGGGAAAAGTTATATACGAACCGTATAAAATCAAAGTTTTGAATACAATTAATTTCAAAAAATCCATGCACTATAATCCATTTGTATATATCCGCAGTGAAAAAGATATTCTAAAACTGGTAACAACCATTATTGCTAACACCAAAGGTGAAGGGCAGCAATCGGGTGAGGATTTTTGGGTAAAGGCGGAAAAACTCTATTATTGTGCCCTGATTGGTTATATCTGGTATGAAGGCAGGGAAGAAGAAAAGAATTTTAATACTCTGTTGGAAATGATCAATGTGTCAGAAGCCAGGGAAGATGATGAGAATTTCAAGAATCCAGTAGATCTGATGTTTGATGAACTGGAGCAGAAAGACCCGAACCATTTTGCAGTAAGGCAGTACAAAAAATACAAGCTGGCTGCAGGTAAGACAGCAAAATCTATTCTGATCAGTTGTGGTGCAAGACTCGCACCCTTTGATATTGCGGAACTGCGGGAGCTTATGAGTTATGACGAGCTGGAATTGGATCTGGTTGGTGACAGGAAAACTGCATTGTTTGTTATTATTTCAGATACCGATGATACCTTTAATTTTATTGTTTCTATTATGTACACACAGCTTTTTAATCTGCTCTGTGACAGAGCTGATGATGTATATGGAGGCAGACTTCCAATTCATGTGAGGTGTCTCCTGGACGAGTTTGCGAACATCGGACAAATTCCTAAATTTGAAAAATTGATTGCTACGATTAGAAGCCGGGAAATCTCAGCTTCTATTATTTTGCAGTCAAAGTCTCAGCTTAAGGCAATTTATAAGGATAATGCCGATACCATCGAAGGGAACTGTGATACGACCTTATTCCTGGGGGGAAAGGAAAAAACGACATTAAAGGAAATAGCGGAGATCCTGGGAAAAGAAACCATAGATCTTTATAACACATCGGATACGAGAGGCAGTCAGCGGTCTTATGGAATGAACTACCAGAAAATAGGAAAGGAGTTGATGAGCCAGGATGAAATAGCAGTCATGGACGGAGGAAAATGTATTCTGCAGGTGAGAGGTGTCAGACCATTTTTCTCAAATAAATACGATATTTGCAAACATAAAAACTACAAATATCTGTCCGATTATGACAAAAAGAATATCTTTGATATTGAAAAATATCTGAGTACTAATCTGATACTGAAACCAGAGGATGAAGTGGAACTGTATCAGATGTAACTTCTCGACAAATTGTCGGGAAGTGGATCATGGGAGGAAATCATGAATAATTTGGAAAAAAGGAACAGTCGGTATCCATCGACGAAAATGAATATACCGACTGTACGTGTGAAGAATTTTCCAAGTAGAAAATCCTATGCTTAGTGTAGCACAAAAGGCAGGGTTTATATAGTGTTTTCTTCCCTTTCTGGAAAAAATCTAAGAAAGGACTGGAAAATGTAAGTTTTCCAAAGGTACACTTATGGCATTTTTTACAACGGCAATTACGACCTTAAAAACATTGGTTTGTGCGATCGGAGCCGGACTTGCAGCCTGGGGAGTGATCAATCTGCTGGAAGGATATGGAACGGACAATCCGGGTGCAAAGTCACAAGGAATAAAACAGTTCATGGCTAATTAAAGGGAACAAAAAGAAAGGAAAAGCACAATCCAGACGGTATCAGCGGCAGGCTACAAGAATAAATTGTGATTTCACAAGATTGGTGCTATAATAAGAGAAAAGTTCCTGCCGGGGCAGCCGCCCCGGTGGTATGGATAGAAAGGCAGGAAAACAATATGCACATCAGCTATAAACCACTCTGGCACACACTGTTAGAGCGTGATATGAGAAAAGAAGATTTAAGGCTTGCCGCCGGTATGACAACGAATATGATTGCCAACATGAGCAAAGAGGGAAAGCACATCAGCATGGATACATTAGCCCGTATCTGCGAAACGCTGAATTGTGAGATTACCGATGTGATTGAGTTAGTACCAGACGAGCCTGCTTCCACAGGAGGTAAGGAACATGAGCGAATTGAAACCAAGAATAACGGAAAACGGAATTGATTATATCCTTGTCGGAGATTACTACATCCCGGACTTGAAACTGCCGGAGGAACACCGCCCTATCGGAAAGTACGGACGGATGCACCGGGAATATTTAAGAGAAGTCCACCCAGCCAGATTGAATACATTGATACTGACCGGAGAATTGTGGACATATCTTGCAGACCTGAACGAACAGGCACAGGAACGGTTAGACACCATCATGGAGCAGATGAAAACTGCCGAGGGCGTAACCGAGGAATTGAAGCGTACCCACCAAATGGAATGGGTGCAGCGTTGCAATAACATTCATAACCGGGCAGAAGAAATTGTTTTGCATGAGATGATTTATTCATAACGGGAGCAATTAAATCGGAGGTATATAAGATGATTGAAATTGTATTTGGTGAAAGTGCCTGTGGAAGTTTGAAAATTGCCCAAACTTACGGCAAGGGAAAGTATAGAGGAAGTGCTGTTTCAATATTTATGAGGCATGAAGACGGGAGTGTTCCATCTTCAGATGAAATGAAAAAAGCACAGCTTCAAGCACAGGAACAAGAACGCATTGCTTGGGAGAATGCTATTCCATTGGGAGGCAAGAGCAGTGATGTTTATTGTTTTGATATGGCTCTTAGTGTGGGAGATATTTCTGATAATGGAATTGGCGAACAGCGGAAAAATATTTTCAAGAAAATGCTGTCTGTCTGCTTTGTAGAGGATTTAGATTATCAGGTTGAAGAAAAAATACAGAAAATTAAAACTACATTGACCTCAGTGATTGAACGATATGTAGCTGGGGAAGAAATTCGCATTTGGTATAGCTATAATCCAGATGAGCTTTGTGGTATGTATTGGCTTATGAAACAACTTCAACCCTTAAACTGCCAGACAACAATTTATTTGGTTAAGTTACCTACATGGGAATATGGAAAAGAAAATACTATGACATCCAAAATAGCATGGGGCGAGGTCTCTCCTGGCGAATGGGGAAACTATATAACTCTACAAGAGAAAGCTAATCCTGTATTTCTTTCAGCTTGTGCTATGAAATGGAATCAACTTCAAAATGAAAATGCACCTTTGCGTGCAATGTTAAATGGTAAATTGCAAAGCGTTTCAGAAGATATATATGATAGTTTCATTCTTCGTGAAATTGCGGAACAGCCAGAGCAATTCAAAATGGCTATTGTCATAGGTAATGTTTTAGGAAAATATCAACTTGGAATTAGTGATGTATGGATTTCCAATCGCATTGATAAAATGCTTGAAGATGGTGTGTTGGAAATTATACAGGACGCACCAAAGGGAGAAACAAATTATCGCCGAATATTAAGAAAACGAATGAAGTAATAACCACAGCACAAACCGCTGCTACATGGAA
>OBHX01001062.1_pt1 | contig 24873 bp, 22 predicted proteins | sample 1519331 | NCBI WGS metagenome assembly OBHX01 (sample SAMEA2602897, study PRJEB22501) | metagenome
CTAGTCACTAGCCGATGGAAGCCAGCTGACGCAAGCGAAATAAAGGCGCTGTGGATGATTTTTTCACAGCGCCTTTATTTATAGGATTACGCTCTTTCCTTCTTTGCCAGTTCCGGCAGGATGAATCCGATGCCGATCAGTACCAGCGGGGTCAGGATATTCATGGCAAACTGGAAATACCAGGTGTCCGTACCGCTTTGCACCCCACGGGGGAACATGCCCATGATGCAGGCAAAAGCGGTAAAGGCAAAGCACCAGAACCCGGCCAGCATGCCCAGGCCGCGGCTCTTCACAAAATGGTATGCAGAAACATACTGGTCCGCGTGTTTCTTCAACATCATGTAGGCGAAGAACACCCACAGGTACCGGAGCGGCATGCACACCGCATTCAGGCGGATCAGCCAGTTGTAGAGGCTGGTCATGTCGCCGATCCCCAGGGCCGGGACGATCAGCAGGATGGAAACCAGCACGGCGGTCAGTTTGTACCCGGTGACCGGCACCCCTTTGGCGTTCACTTTGGTGAACACTTTGGGCACGAACTGGGGATCCACGTCCGCCAGCAGGATCTTGATGGGGGCGTCGATGGAAATGGCCAGGGTGGCCGCCTGTCCCAGGGTGTTGCAGATGGCGTAGATGATCACGAAGGTCTGGCCGATGCCATAGTATTCACCCAGCTTGGAGAAGCTGTAGTAGGCCCCGTTCATCATCAGGTCCTTGGGGATGTTGGTGGGGTCGAACATCAGGCCCATGGCAAAAGTCCCCAACAGGGCGGTGACCGCCACCATAGTGGCCATGAAGATCATGGATTTGGGATATTCCGAAGAAGGTTTCTTCAGGTTGTTGACATAGGGGCTCAGCCGTTCGCAGCCGCCCACCGCAAAGACCAGGATGCCCAGTGTGGTCATGTAGTCAAAATCGAAGGTGGGCATCAGGGTATCCCAGTTCAGGCTGTAGGTGAAGGTCCTGGCGGTGGTCAGGTGAGGAGCCGCCAGGGCCAGCAGGATGTAGAGGATGCTCATGACGAACATGAAGCTCCCGGCCAGGGCCCCGATCCGTTTCAGGGCGTTGACCCCTTTGGAGGCGTACCACAGGAAGAAAAAGAAAATCACCAGAGCAATGCTCTGGAGCACCAGGGGCGAGATGGTCTTGGTCAGGCTGCCGTTCTGGAATACCGCCCAGCCAAAGGCAATGAGCATGTTCTGGGGCTTTTGGGCCAGATAGGGCATATGGACGATCCAGTAGGTCCAGCCGGCGAAGTAGGCCAGTTTGGCTCCGGATGTGGAGCGGATCCAGGAGGATACCCCGCCTGCGCTTTCCTTGAAGGTGGAGCCCATTTCGCCCACCATGAGCACATAGGGGATGAAGTAGAGGGCAAACATGAGGATCCAGGATACCACCGCTTTGAGACCCTGGTTGGCATAGCCGTTGACGATGTTCCCGAACCCCCATACGGAGGTGAAGGTCATCAGGCCCAGCGCCTGCCATGACAGAACTTTGTTGCTTCCATTGAGTGATTTTTCTTTTTCGTCCATTGGAAAGCCTCCTTTTCAAAAGATGGTATTATTATACCATGGAAACTTTTACTTTCCCAGTTAAATGAAAAAGTTTTTGAACAATTTTGTATCTTATGATACAATGGCCCCAGGAGGTGTCAACATGAATCAAACCACAAAAGAGTTACTGAACCTGATCCACAAGAGCACGTCCCCGTATCATACGGTGGCAGCCAGCCGTGACCTGCTGCTGGCCAACGGCTTTGCTGAACTGTCCCTGGCAGAGGACTGGACCCTGGCCCCGGACGGCAAGTATTTTGTCACCTGCTTCGATTCGTCCCTGTTTGCCTTCCGCACCGGCAAGGCAGGCTCCCGGGGACTGAAGATTGCAGCAGCCCATACGGATTTTCCCTGCTTCCGGCTGAAACCGGCTGCCGAAGTCAATACCCAGGGCTACGGCACCCTGAACGTAGAAGGGTATGGCGGCATGATCGTATCCACCTGGATGGACCGGCCCCTGTCCCTGGCCGGGAAGATCGTTACCCGGACCGAAGATCCCTTCAAACCCCATACCCACCTGGTGGATTTCAAACGGCCTCTTTTGAGCATGTCCAGCCTGGCCATCCACATGAACCGGGAAGTGAACGACGGATATAAATGGAACAAACAGAAAGATGTGCTGCCCCTTGCCACCATGCTGGGAGAAAATCCGGAAGACAAGCACTTTTTCACCAACTTCCTGGCCAAAGAACTCCAGGTAAAGCCGGAAGACATCCTGTCCTTTGAACTGTCCACCTATCCGGTGGAAGAAGGCTGCACCTTCGGGCTGAAGGACGAATTCATCTCCTCCGGCCGGCTGGACAACCTGACCTCCTGCATGGGCTGCCTGAAAGGCATCATCAACGGCAACGGCACGGAAGGACTCCATGTGGCCTGCCTGTTCGACAACGAGGAAGTGGGCAGCAACACCAAACAGGGCGCGGATTCCCTGGTGCTGAACAACCTGCTCCACCGGATCTACGCCAAACTGGGGCTGACGGAAGAAGCCCTGTACCAGGATATGGCCAACGGGTTCATGCTCAGCGTGGACGTGGCCCATGCCCTCCATCCCAACTATACGGACAAATGCGACATCACCAACAAGCCCCTCCTGGGCAAAGGGGTGGTGCTGAAACAGGCCTGCAGCCAGTCCTATGCCGGGGATGCGGAAGCGGTGGCCATTGTGAAGGGCCTCTGCGCCGCCAACGGGATTCCCTGCCAGCTGTTCGTGAACCGCAGCGACATCAAGGGCGGATCCACCCTGGGCTCCATGGCCTCGGCCCTGACTCCCATCCGGACCATGGATATCGGTGTGGCCCTCCTGGCCATGCACAGCGCCCGGGAAACCATGGGTGCCGCCGACCAGAAGGCCCTGGAAGATCTGATTACGGTGTTCTTTGGGTAAAGAGTGTGAAAAAGAAAAGGTGTGACCGCGGTCACACCTTTTCTTTTTCCTTCAAAATAATGTCATACGCCTTGTTCACATTCTCCCGAATGGCCGCTGCGCAGGCTTCGAACTGTTTCTTTTCTTCCGGGGCAAGGGGCAGGTCCAGGACCTTTTCCACCCCTTCTTTGCCAATGACTGCCGGTACGCCGATGAACAGGTCCTGCTGGCCGTATTCCCCGTCCAGTTCCACAGAGCAGGGGAGCACCCGCTTTTCATCCCGGAGGATGGTGCCCACCAGGGTGGCTGCAGCTCCGGCAATGCCGTATTCCGTGCACCATTTGCCGGAAACCGTCACCCAGCCCCCTTTGATGGCCTGTTCCTGGATGGCTGCCCGGGCAAAAGGCCGGCCGCTGTGCTTTTCGTACTGGTCCACGGTCATGCCGGAGAAGTTCAGCAGGGACCAGGGGACAAACTGGGCATTCCCGTGCTGGCCCAGCATAAAGGCGTTGAAACTGCGGCTGTCCAGGCCGGTGGCATCGCTGAGGGCATGGCACAGCCGGGCCGAATCCAGCAGGGTGCCCGTGCCCATTACCTGGGAACGGGGCAGGCCGGACAGATTGGCGATTTCCGCCGTGATCAGATCACAGGGGTTGGTGATATTCACAAAGATCCCGTCGAACCCGGCATCCATGATCCGGGGAATGAAACGGGCCACCTGGACCACACTGTTTTTCAGTTCGTCATCCCGGTTGAAGTTCCGGCACAGGGAAATATCTCCCACTGCGTTGACGATCACCGCACAGTCCTTGAGGCCGGCATAATCCGTGGTTTTATACTGGACCCGGTGGGGCATGAAAGGGACGGCATCGTTCAGATCATTGCATTCACTGGCAAGTTTTTTGGCATCGATGTCACAGAGCAGGATTTCGTCAGCAATTCCCATCATCCCCAGGGAATAAGCCACATGAGCGCCCACATGGCCAACGCCGACAATGCCTACGGTGGTTTTTTCAATCATGGCAGAGCCTCCTTGGTTTGGCATAAAATGAATCCCTTGTGTCATCTATTGTAACATGGTTCCAGAACTGTCGAAAGACAAAACAGAAATGTATACTGGATACAGGAAAATGGTCAATGGGCAAAGGAGACCATCTGCCGGCGGCAGCCGGGCCTCCTTTATTTTTTGAGGATCTCCGTCAACGCCAGACTGGCCTTTTTGTAGATCAGATAGGTGATCCCCGATACCACCGCGTACTTCAGCAGGTTAAAGGGAAGCACCGTCAGCAGCAGGAAATCCGTCAGGCTGTGGACCAGGGGATTGGTGGCACTGGCCATTTTTAAAATCGCCGCCAGGGGGATCTTGTACAGCTTCACATACAGGGGAATGGCCAGGAACCGGTTGGCCCCCACCGCAAACACACTGGCCACCAGGCTGCCGGCCAAAAGCGCCGTCATGGCCCCTTTCCGGGTCCGGTGCAGGTGGTAGAACACCGTGCAGGGCAGCACATAGGCCAGGGCGCACAGCAGGTTCATCCCTTCTCCCACAAAGGCGGAAGAACTCCCCACCAGCACCAGTTTGATCAGGATCTTCAGCAGCTCCGTCAGCCCGCCGGCCAGAGGCCCGATAAAGAACCCGGCAAAGAGGGCCGGCAGATCCGAAATCTCGAATTTCATATATGCCGGGGCAAAGGGCAGGGGGAATTCAAAAGCCATCAAAAGAGAAGACAAAGCCCCCAGCACCGCAATAAAGACCATGGCCCGGGGCGTAAGTGCACGATTCATGGGAAAATCTCCTTTCCATATAAAAACAAGTCCAGTGTAGCAAAAGGGGTGGGGGATGTCAACGGAAGAAGGGGAGTGGAAGTGACCAGGTGGGTAAGTGGGATGTCAGCTGACTAACCACCTAACCACCTAATCACCTAACCGCCTAACCACCTAACCACCTGATCACTTACCCCCTGATTCCCCTACAAAATTCCCTCCCCATCTGATATAATAAGTAGTCAAAACAATATCCATTCCAGCCATCTGCGGCTGTTTACTTTTGGAAAGGATGGCTTCCATGCCCAAACAACTGATTGTCAATGCTGATGATTTCGGCCGCCATACCCTGATCAACCGGGCGGTGGAACAGGGAGTGGCCCGGGGATTGATCCGGTCGGCCACGGTCATGGTCACCGGCGCCGCCTTTGCAGAGGCGGTGGAACTGGCTCGCCGGACCCCCGCCCTGGGGATGGGCATCCATTTCACCCTGGTAAATGCCAGACCCGTCCTGCCTGCAGCGGAAATCCCCAGTCTGGTGGATCCGGCCACCGGGGAACTGTATCCGGACCACGGTGCTTTCGTGAAACGTTTCCTTACCGGCAAGATCCGGCTCCAGGATGTGAAGCGGGAATGCACCGCCCAGCTGGACCGGTTCCTGGATACGGGACTGGTGCCCACCCATGCGGACAGCCACCAGCACATGCACGTGCTGCCCGGGATCATCGACATCATCCTGGACCTGTGCCTGGACCATGGGATCCCGGCAGTGCGGATCCCGTCCATCCCGGTGAGCCTGCTGGCCACCCGTCCTTCCAACCTGGGGGAACAGGTTGGAAGGACCGGGCTCCATGTGCTGGCGGAACGGGCCCGGAAAAAAGCCCGTGCCCTGGGCATCCAGGCCCCGGGTCATTTCGGGGGCATCGTGGCCGGGGAAGCCGTGGACAAAAAGGCCCTGCGGACCATCCTGCTAAACCTGAGGGAGGGCACCACGGAAGTGATGCTCCATCCGGGCACCAGCAATGAGATCCTGATCCCCGCCACCCAGTGGGATCACGATTTCGAAGGAGAACTGGACGCCGTAACCGACGACGGAATCCTTCAGCTGGTGCAGGAACAGAAGATTACCGTACAAAATTTCAGGGACCTGTAAAAAAGGAAACGGCGCCGAACAAAAGCGGCGCCTAACCCACCACTTCCATCCAAACAGAAAGGAAGCTTTTCATGATTTACACCATCACCTTCAACCCCTCCCTGGACTACGTGGTGACACTGTCCCAGCTCCAGGTGGGGGCCATCAACCGGAACCAGGCCGAGGAAATCTTCCCCGGAGGCAAGGGCATCAACGTATCCTGGATCCTCCAGAACCTGGGGGTCCCCACCCGGATCCTGGGCTTCAAAGCCGGCTTCACCGGGGACGAAATCCAGCGCCTGGTGGAAGAGCGGGGCATACCCTGCAGCCTGCTGCCGGTGGAAAGCGGCTTTTCCCGGATCAACGTGAAGATCCGGGCGGAAGAAGAGACCGCCCTCAACGGCAAGGGCCCGGAAGTGACCCCTGCCCACCTGGACCGGCTGTGGCAGCAGCTGGAAGCCCTGACGGAAGGGGATATCCTGGTTCTCTCCGGCAGCGGTCCCAGCGGCTGCGCACCCTCTTTGTACGGGGACATTGCCGGAAAAATGCACCGGCGGAACATCCCCTGTGTGGTGGATGCCACCGGGAAACTGCTGGCCGGGGCCCTTTCCGCCCATCCCTTCCTGGTGAAACCCAACGGGGAAGAACTGGAAGACCTGCTGGGCCGGAAACTGCCCGATGATAAGGCCCTGATCCAGGGCGCCCGGGAACTCCAGGAACGGGGGGCACGGAATGTGCTCATCAGCCTGGGAGGCGACGGCGCCCTGCTGGTGGATGAAACCGGCAAAGTCCACCGCCACCAGGCCCCCAAAGGGACCATGGTGAATACGGTGGGAGCCGGGGACAGCATGGTGGCCGGTTTCCTGGCCGGCTATCTGCGGAACAAAGACTATGGGGAAGCCCTCCACTGGGGCATCTGCGCCGGCAGCGCCACGGCGTTCACCATGCATCTGGCGGAAAAGGAAGCTATTGAACAACTGGTAAAGGGGAATTGACATGCAGATCACAGATCTACTGAAACGGGAAAGTGTGGAACTGAACGGTTCCGCCGGCAGCAAGGCGGAAGCACTGGACAAACTGATCCAGCTCATGGTGAAACAGGGGAACATCGCCGATCCGGAAGAATACCGGAAAAAGGTCTTTGCCCGGGAAGAAGAAGGCAGCACCGGGGTGGGCGAAGGGGTGGCCATCCCCCATGCCAAGACGGCAGCCGTCACCCGTCCGGGCCTGGCCTTCATGCGCTGCACCGACGGGGTGGAATTCGATTCCCTGGACGGCCAGCCGGCCAGGCTGTTCTTCCTGATCGCCGCACCGGATACCAGGGACAATGTGCACCTGGATGTGCTCAGCCGTCTCTCCACCCTGCTCATGGATCCGGATTTCATCGACGGGATCATGGCCGTGGACAGTGTGGATGGGCTGTATGACCTGATCGGCAAAGCGGAAAAAGAGAAGTTCCCGGAAGAATCCGGGGAAGATCAGCCCGCAGAAGAAGCCGCCCCTGCACCGGAAGCCGCTCCCCAAGGATACCAGGTGCTGGCGGTCACCGCCTGCCCCACCGGCATTGCCCACACCTATATGGCGGCGGAAAGCCTGGAACAGCACGCCTCCCACCGGGGCATTTCCATCAAGGTGGAAACCAACGGCCAGAGCGGGGTGAAGAACGCCCTGACGGCGGAAGACATTGCCGGTGCCACCGGGATCATCGTGGCGGCGGATAAGTACGTGCCCATGAACCGGTTCAAAGGCAAACCGGTGGTGATCGTGAAAGTGGCCGACGGCATCAACAAGGCGGACCAGCTGCTGGATGAAGCCCTCAGCGGCCAGGCACCCATCTATCAGGGCGAAGCCGGTGGGGAAGCTTCCGGAGAAACGGTGGCGGAAGAAAGCGGCGCCCGGAAAGCCTATAAGCACCTGATGAACGGGGTTTCCCACATGCTGCCCTTCGTCATCGGCGGGGGCATCCTGATCGCCCTGGCCTTCCTGTTCGATATGGGAGCTGCCGGTACCGCCCAATTCGGTTCCAGCACTCCGTTGGCCGCCTTCTTCAAGAACGTGGGCGGGCTGGCCTTCAGCTTCATGATGCCCATGCTGGCCGGGTTCATTGCCGCCAGTATCGCCGACCGTCCCGGGCTCCTGGCCGGGTTCGTGGCCGGGGCCATGGCTTCTGCCGGGGGCAGCGGATTCTTCGGGGCCCTGGTGGGAGGCTTTGCCGCCGGGTATCTGATCCTGGCCCTGAAAAAAGCCCTGTCCTTCCTGCCCGAATCCCTGGAAAACCTGAAACCCATCCTGCTGTATCCCGTACTGGGACTGATGGTCATGGGGGCCCTGATGGTGGTTCTCATCAACCCGGTGATGGGGGCTGTGAACCACTGGGTCAATGACGGGCTCACCGCCATGAGCGGCGGCAGCAAGGTGCTCCTGGGCCTGGTGCTGGGGGGCATGATGAGCATCGATTTCGGCGGGCCCCTCAACAAGGCGGCCTATGTGTTCGGGACCGCGTCCCTGGCCGGGGCGGATGGCCAGGCCGTATCCTCTCCCTTTATGGCATCCGTGATGATCGGGGGCATGGTGCCGCCCCTGGCCATTGCCGTGGCCTGCCGGCTGTTCCCCAAAAAGTTCACGGAACAGGAACGGAACTCTTCCGTGACCAACTTCGTCATGGGGCTCAGCTTCATTACTGAAGGGGCCATCCCCTTTGCGGCGGAAGATCCTTCCCGGGTGATCCCCGCCTGTGCCATCGGGTCTGCGGTGGCCGGGGCCCTGTCCATGGTGTTCGGCTGCACCATCCCGGCTCCTCACGGCGGCATCTTCGTGTTCGGTGTGGTCCACAACTGGCCCATGTACCTGGCCGCCCTGGCCGTTGGGACGGCTGTAGGCGCCGTGCTGCTGGGTGTGTTGAAGAAGAACAGGGAATGAAAAAGAGGGGTGTGAAATTTTTCACACCCCCTTTTTGTCAGCTGACCGCTTTTCCTGTATAATAGAACCAAAAGGAGCGTACCTCTGCCATGACATTTTTTCCTGTGATCCTGCTGCTCCTGGCTGCGTTGGGGGTGGCCTGGGGCGGGTCTTTCTGGATCGACCGGCTCTATGACCGGAACCGGCCCATCCTTACTTTCCCCGACGCCGCAGCCTCCCGCAGCAGGTGGCGGAAACCCCTGCTGGCGCTGGGCTTTTTCGGCTGCGGATTCCGGCTGCTCCAGATGACCTCCGGCCTGCCCCTGGTGCTGATGCTGGTGTTCACCGCCTTCCTCCTGTGGATGACCGCCACGGATTTTGAGCAGTACTGCCTGTTCGATGCCATGATGCTTCCCTTTGCCCTGGGCGCCCTGGTGATGCTGGCCCGGTATCCGGATATGCTGGTGAGCCACCTTTTGGCCGGCCTGGCCGGAGGCGTGGTGTTCCTGGCGGTGGGGCTCCTGTCCCGGGGGGCACTGGGCGGGGGAGACATCAAACTGCTGGCCGCCCTGGGCCTGTGGATGGGGCCCCGGCTGGTGTTTGTGGCTGCCGCCGGTACTGTTTTAGGGGGAGCGGCGGCCCTGGTGCTGCTCCTCACCGGGCAGAAAAGCCGGAAAAGTGCCTTTGCCTATGGACCGTATTTTACCCTTACCGCCCTGGCCCTGATGCTGGTCCGGGGATTGTAAAAAACCTGTTATCTGCTGTTTGAAGGAGGCGGCTTCGTCATGATGAGTCTGCATAAAGAACGGAAACAGAAAGGGGCCTTCCTGGTGCTTTTTGCCGTCCTGCTGCCGGTGTTCCTGCTGCTGGTGGCCCTGGTCAGCGAAATCGGCCGGATCTGGGCCTACCACACCAAGCTCCAGAACGCTGCTGACGCCGCCGCCCTGGCCGGAGCCGCCAATTTCGTCAACGGGGATACCATCGATTCCCATCCCAACGCCGATACCTTCGCCGCCCGGTACGTGGCCGCCAACCTGGGCCACAACCTGACCAGCAGCCCCAACCTCCAGCAGTTCCAGGCCGAAACCAAAGCCGCCTCCGGCAGCGAAGGAGAAAAATCCTACTACCGGGTCCATCTGGAAGAAGAGATCCCCCTGATTCAGGCCACCGCCGCCTGGCTCCACCGGCCCACGTTCCTGGTAAAGGCCACCGCTGTGGCGCTGATTGGGAAGGAAGGGAAGGATCCGACGCCGACCAGTAATTCGCCGTTGTTTTCGCTGAGAAGTCAGCTGACAGATAACTTTAACAGCGATAACCAAAATCAGATTCACAGTACATATGATGGTGATGTTGTAGTTTCTGATTATAATTTTTACCTTCAGCACCTTAATGACAATGATATAAAATATAAATTTTTCACAAGTGATTGCTTGAATAAAAATTACTCAGAAGTAGGAAATGATGAAAAAAATTACAAACGCATTCAATATCAATCGTCATCTGATTATGATAATGATGTAAAACAAAAAAATACAACATTAGATAATATACTTAAGAACAATCAATATACAAATGGATGGCTTGACTATTTTGGTGATCAAAACCTGAATATGCCTTATCAGAATCGTAATTTTTACGATTATTATTATATTGCTACAAGGGACCAAAATATGAACATCAACTTAAATACAATTCGATTCAATGACAGTTCTGATAATAAAGAACGGCCGCTTTTGGTGTATTTTTCTCCCAATTATAATAGAATCCAAATTAATTTAAGCGGAAACAGCGAAAGACCTATAATATTCTATTATCCTGGAAAGGGCCAGTTTGAAATGGCTGCCAATGGTCATAATTTCAATGGGATGATTTATACTCCTAATGCCCAGACAAGATTGAATTTTGATGGGCTAAGTAAATTTACAGGCACCGTGTATGCCGATACTTTGGCATTGCCAAGCAACCATGGACAATATGTTTTAAAAGATTATTTTGGTGATTTTAGTGGTTCTTCCGGTGGCGGCGGAAGCGGCTCCCCGGCTGTCAAACCCCGGCTGGTGGACAACAGCCTGTGGTGAGAAAAACAGTGAAGAGTGCAGAGTGCTATAATAGATACCATCCTATACTACAACGGAGAGATTGCCATGCCAGGAGAATTGCCGACCATTGCACAGCTGGAATGCTTCATTATATATGGACGGGTGGGGAACTTTGCCCGGGCAGCCCGGGAGGCCAACATTACCCAGTCCGCCTTCAGCGCCCAGATCAAACACCTGGAGACCACCCTGGGCGTCACATTGATCCACCGTTCCAGGCGGGGCAGCCAGCTGACGGAGGAGGGGAAACTGTTCCTGGCCCGGATCACCGGCTGGATCGACGGGCTGCGGAAAATCGTCTACGACACCCGGGCCACCGCCGAAACAAAGCCCACGGAATTGAACGTGGGGATCCTCCGTTCTCTGGGAGACATCCATATGAACCGGCATATCGCCCATTTCCGGCGGGATCTCCCTTCTCTGCGATTCAATGTACTGGATCTGCCCACCTACCAGATCCACCGGGCCCTGACAGAGGGACGGCTGGATGTGGTGTCCACCTATTTTGTGAAGGAGAGCCTGCCCCAGAAGGCCCGGCCCGGGGATTTCACCATTGTCCATTTCTGTACGGACAACCTGGTCTACTACGCACCGCTGCTGAAACTGGAGGAAAGCCGCCTGACCCGGGAACGGATCCTCAGTTTTCCCCTGGTGCTGTATCCCACCAGTTATTACATGAACGAGATCTACCACCGGTACTTTGCCGGGTCTCCCATGGAACCGCTGATCTATGCCCGGCTTTCCACGCCCTATGCCATGATCCACTACTGTCAGGAAAACGAAGTGGGAGCACTGCTGCCGGAACGGCTGCTGAAGACCCTGGGGCTCCGGGAAGGGTGGCACCAGCTGGAGAAACCTCTCAAAGCCGGAGGATTCCTGATCTATCGGAAAAACAATCCCAAACGGCCTCTGATCGAAGCCTATGTGAACCAGGTGCTCTCCAGTTTCCATGGGAAAGAGCCGCCGGCCATCCAATAAAGGGGTACTTTGCATGTTATCGTTTTTTGCGATAACATGCATCTTTTTTATCCGCTACAAAAAGGAGCGGCATCCTCGTATAATCAGGGTAGATACAAAGAACCGTAACCCTGTACAAAGAAAGGATGCTGATTTCTGTTATGGCTGCCAAACCTCGTCTGTGGACCAGAGGGTTCGTGCTGGACACCCTGGTCAATTTCCTGATCTACATCATCTATTATATGCTGATGGTCATCATTGCTTCCGAGGCCATCCATTCCCTGAATGCTTCCGTCAGCGAAGCGGGCCTGGCTTCCGGGCTGTTCGTGCTGGGGACCCTGGTGGCCCGTCTGTTCGCCGGCCGCTCGGTGGAACTGTACGGCCGGAAGAAGATGCTGTATGCCGGTATTTTGTTCTACCTGGTGACCACCTGTATGTACTTCCTGGTGGACTCCCTGCCCATGATGTACGGGGTGCGGCTGCTGAACGGGGTGGGCTACGGCATTGCCTCCACCGCCACCAGCACCATCGTGTCCGCCATGATCCCTGCCGAACGCCGGGGCGAGGGCATCAACTACTATGCCCTGAGCATGAGCCTGGCTGCAGCCATCGGACCGTTCATCGGCATGCTCCTGCAGCAGATGTTCCCCTTCAGCGTGATCATCCTGTTCTCCATCGCCATGGTGCTGATCTGCCTGGCCGCTGCTTTCGTGATGAAAGTGGATGAGATCCAGCTGACCGAAGAACATCGGGCTGCCCTGAAACAGCTGTCCCTGTCCAATTTCCTGGAACCCCGGGTCATGGGGATCTCCATCGTGGGCTTCTTCGTGGCAGTGTGCTATTCCAGCGTGCTGAGTTTCCTGGCCACCTATGCGGCGGAACTGCAGCTGATGACTGCCGGGACCCTGTTCTTTGTGGTGTACGCCCTGTCCATCACCCTGGCCCGCCCTGTGGCCGGCGTGATGTTCGACCGGAAAGGGGAGGACTTCGTCATGTATCCCACCTACGCCTGCCTGGCCATCGGGCTTCTGGTGCTGTCCATCACCACCCAGAACTGGGAGATGCTGGTGGCCGGTGTATTCGTGGGGCTGGGGTACGGGACCTTCATGTCCAACGGCCAGGCCATCTGCGTGAAGCTGGTGGAGGAAGTACGGATCGGGGTGGCTGTTTCCACCTACTTCGTGATGCTGGACCTGGGACTGGGGGTAGGGCCCTACATCCTGGGTGCCTTCAAGGAATCCCTGGGCTTCCAGGGCATCTATTCCGCCGTGGGCATGGGCGCCATCGGCTGTGCGGCGCTGTACTGGCTGCTGTATGCCCGGTGCCGGAAGGACAGAGAGGAAGAAAAAGAAGAAGCGCTGGAAGAAGCGTAAACGAAAAACGGAGGCTGCTTGTTGCAGCCTCCGTTTTTTGTCATAGGTCATACGTCATACGCCGATGGGTAAAAATTGGGGGGATGATATGGTACAATAAAACAAACTACCCTCAGGAGGCGTGCCCTATGATCCTATATTCCACCCTTTTGCCCATTACCTCTGCCCTGACCCCGCAATCGTTCATCGACCTGGTCCTGGAATGGAATCGGTCCGACACCCATGGGGAAAACCGCATTCCGGACCTTGCCTGGAACGGGGAGGATAACGTCCGCTGCGGCAATGAGTCGGTCTGGCTGGAAATCGCTGCCCTCCGGCCGCAGTCGATAGTGGGGGTCCGCTACGAAAAGAAGGACCACAAGGGGACCATCTGGGATACGGACTATGTGGCCGATTTTGCCCATCACTGCCTGGTCATCCAGCTTGACCGGACCTATACGGAAGAAGCCCTGCGGGAAAGCCTGGCCTTTTCCACGCCCCATTTCATCACATTGCTTATGGAAAAAAGCTATCTGGCCATGGACGGGCAGCTTCCCATCACAAAGAGTCCCCTGGTGATGGAGCCGGCCAACCTTTCTTTATTCCAAGGGGCCATCCAGCACCAGGACGGCCACCATCTGCCCCTGGTCTACCTTTCCCAGACTCGGGAAGGAGGGCCGGCGGTGGACCTGCCCTGGCTGGGAAGCAAGCTGAAAGGCGCCGCCCATCTGGTGACTACCGGTCCGGACGTAACCGAAGACCAGCTGCAGCAGGCCGGATTCACGGAGCAGAATGGCGCCGTGGGCATCTATTATCCCCGGTCCCATCGGACCATCGCCTACCAGCCCTCTGAAGGCGCCCGGGATGCCCTGCTGGAAAAGGTAGCCCAGACAGTGCTGGAGTACGGCAACATGGAGGAAATTCCCCAGCAGCTGACCTGGTTCGGCGTCAAACAGGCCCTGCTGGATCAGCGGTTGAAAGAACAGGCTGCCTTACGCCTGCAGGCTGAAGCCGCTTCCGAAAAAGAACTGCAGGACTTCATCACTGCCTTTGACGAAGACCAAAAACATCTGCAGGAGCAGAACCAGGAACTGAACCGTCAAAATCAGTCCCTGCAGCAGGAAATCCGGGGCCTGCGGGCCAAACTGGAGAACTGGGGCCGGCAGCCCGTCCTGTACCTGGGCGAAGAACGGGAATACTTTCCGGGAGAAATCCGGGAAATGCTTCTGGATGCGGTGGAACAGGCCCTGCAGAAGAACTGCCAGAAAGGGACCCGCCGCTATGACGTGCTGGCCGACATCCTGGCCCACAACCCCTACGAGCACATCCGGGAGCAGCGGGACCAGAACCTGAAGCAGCTGTTCAAGGGGTACCGTACCCTGACTCCTGCCATCCGGGCAGGGCTGAAGGAGCTGGGCATCACCATCACCGGCGATGGTAAGCATTACCGGCTGACCTACTACGGAGATGAGCGGTACAAGGATACCATGTCCAAGACCGGCAGCGACAGCCGGGAGGGACTCAATAAGGTGAAGCAGATCTTGAATAAGATGATGTAGGAACAATCAATTTTGTCATACGTCATATGGCTAGTGGCTAGTGACTAGAGACTAGTGACGGGGTGTGAAAAAACATTTTTTCACACCTTTTTTTTGCGCACCACTCCCCGTGCACACCCCCCTGTATACTACCCGTAACAAACCCAAAAGGAGTGGATATCATGGCATGGCACAACTGCAAAATCTGTAATGGCTGCGGGCAATTGGGCGAAGTGGTGTTCTACGAAGGCCAGTATCTCTGTAAGGACTGTCTGTGGAAAGCCCTGGCCGACGTAGACGAACGGACCCCGGAAGAACGGGAATGGGAGGCCATAAAGGCCATGGCGACCCCAAAAAACCTGTTTTTCTTCTCTCTGATCATGACCCTGCTGCGGGTAGGGTGGGAATTCCTGATCCGGCTCCGGTTCCATCTGTATGGGATTCCACTGTAAAGAAAGAGGGAAGAGGATGGATTGCAATCAATCATTCGTTCGACTAAAAATCGGTAGTCAGGAAATCCCAGACACTCCGTAGGGGCGCACCAAGACTCGCGAAGCGATGTCACCTGGTGCGGCCGCTAGCATCATGCATTCCACACCGTTTATCCGGCATATCCAGCCGGATAAAAATTGACAAATTTATGACATAATAAAAACAGATTCATTCATTTTCTATATACCATTCGAGAGAATAGAGGCTGACAACGATTGGACAATAAAAAACAGCTGATCTGCAAACTGATCGGCGCAAAGATCCGCTATTACCGAACCCTGAGCGGCATCAACCAGGGCGGCCTGAGCCAGAACGAGGTTGCCAAATTGGCCAATCTCCATCCGGACACCATTTCCAGGCTGGAACGGGGCGCCTATAACGACAGCGTACCCCTGTCCACCCTGATCGACATCGCCGATGCTCTGGGTATCGATGTGGCCCTTTTGCTGAGCATCAGCGAGGATGAGAAGAAATTGATTCAATGGAATGAAGGGTAAGAAGACTGAATAGCAAGGAGGAAAAGAAAATGGGATTCATCATTTTGGCAGTCATCAGCTTTTTTGTGGCAGGCGCTTTTTCCAAGAACATGGTGGTGATTGGCAGCAGCCCCTTTGCCGGCTGCAGTGCTTTTATTACTGTGTGGGGCGTAACTATGATCATCCTGCACTTTTTGATTGGACTGATTTTCGGCGTGAGCCTGTTGTAAGAAGGGGATTGGAATGAAACTGTTGGTTCTAATCCTTGTTTTATTGTACTTTTTCCGGTTCAAGTTGCTCATATTCATGGGATGCAGTATAATTCATGGAAAGAGAGGTCCTTTCTTATCATGTTTTTGTCTATCTCTTATGATAAAAAGAAATTCTCTTTTTGCAAATAGAAATTTACTACGTCAGGGCATCCCACAACATTTTGCATTGACCCAGAAATAGGAAAAAGTAAAATATAAAATCAAAGGGGCGATAGTAATGAGATTTTTTAGAATGGATGGGCCTTTGGGGGTATGTAGTGATGGTCCGGGTCCGTTCGGGCGTAAGGTAGAGAAAGAAATTTTAAAAGATACTGAAAGGACAATTGGTAAGATATCTCCATCGGCAGGTAAGATACTAGAAACTATAAATAACGTAGATGACACGTTCGAAAATGCATTAAATGCGACAAATCCATTTTGTAGAATTGAAGATGAATTAAACTCGTACACATGCGAAGAGGCACGGCAAAAGTTAAAAAAGGGGGATCATATTTACGTGAATAGAAGTGTATATAGCCATCACGGAATATATGATGGAGAAGGAAGTGTTTATGAGTATCAAGATGGATATATAACAATAAACAGTTTAGAAGTGTTTGCAAATGGCGATGGCATTTTAGTAAAAGATGAACCGGCTGCATATTCGCCTGATGAGATAATTCATAGAGCACAGATGCGTTTGGGTGAGGAAGAATATAATCTGCTCTATAATAATTGCGAAAATTATGCTACATGGTGTAGATGTGGCATAAAGGCCTAGCAATGCCCTGCATCTTCCTATTTGGACATAGAACGGATCAGAGATGTAGAGTGATATTCCGCCTTATCTTTCGTCATCTGGGTAGGCCTCCAATCGGGGTGTCTTAATATTTTGAAATGATTTTTGGAGGATTTTGTATGAACCCGGTAGAGGAACAGTTAAAACAAATTAAAAAAGAGTTTGAAAAAAAGAAAGGCTTGTTAGAATCCCAAGTAGGCAAAATTTATGTTGTCAATGCAGGAAATATGAATCATGGCAAAAGCAGCATGCTTAATTCATTATTAAACAGAGAAATGTTTAAGACAGAAGATATTCGGACTACGGTATCTTGTGATGAAGCAACCTACAAAGACAATGTTATTTTTGTTGATACTCCAGGCATTGGAGCTAATGCGAGTGATGATGCGACTGCTTTAAAGGCTTATAAAAGAGCTGATTTAATTCTTTTTGTTCATAATCCATCAGTAGGGGAACTCCATGATTTAGAAGTCAGGCAAATTGGAAAACTAATTGATTTATTTCCTGATAGCAAAGAGTTTTGGAAACGTTTTTGTTTGGTGATGACTTATAAAGAAGGTGATAAGAATCAATCCCATGATTTGATTCAACAAAATATTGAAGAACGCCTTTCTAAAGAATTCCATGCAACAGGTTTTCCTGTTTTCCGCATTTCTAATACACGCTACCAAAAAGGTACGCATGAAAATAAAAAAAATCTGGTGGCACAAAGCGGTATTCCTGAATTGAGGGCGTATATTGAAAAAACTGTTGATAAACTTAAAAATGCTAATATAGCTTTACAAGAAAAAAGATTGGAACAGTTAAAAAAAGAAACATGCCATCAAATCAATCAATTAAAAACGCAGGTCCAAGAAAGTAAAAAGGAAAAGACGAAAAGCGTTGAAGAAATGAGCAGAATTGTTTTGTCATCGATGGATCAATACGCGCAGGAATGCGGTAAGCTTTCAAAGCAAAAGGATGAACTGTCGCTCAAGTCTGCAAAATTAAAAAAAGAACGAGATGAATTGCAAAAACGTTGGGAACGTGAACATTATTAAATAGTAAAGAATAGAGGAGAAAATATATATGTTTGTAGCAGGCGTAGTTGTAGGTGTAATTGGTGGTGCTGTTGTTGCACATAGCGACCACAGTAATTATAGAGATTATAGTAAATATAGTGATGCAACTTTAAAAAACGAAATTCAGGAAAAGGAAGTTCAAATTAAACAATATAATCAGACACTTCATCACATTCAAAATATAACGACTGAAAATTTTGAAACATGTTTGCGTGAAATCACTGCAGAAGATCCTAAGTTGCTTCCCGATGATATAGAAGAAAAAAAAGAGTACTATCAAAATAATCCAGTTCAATTTCAACAAATTGTAGAAGGCAATTTAAAGGAAAAGCTGCAATCTGAAATCGCTCGAGAACAAAAGGAATTAAAAGATATTGATGCCTTGTTAAAGCATATTAATCAGACTATTTTAACGAAAAAATGAGGAGAATAATCAAATGAGTGATTCTAACTATATTGCTAAGACAACAGAAGACTTTTTTTCAAAAATTGATTTAATTCAAAAACAATTAGAGAGTTTTTCTCTGGCTGTTGATGAAAAACGAAACAAGGTAAAGGAGTTACTACAACAGTTTAAAGTGGATGTTACGTCGGATTTGCCTGTACCAGATATACAAAATAAAAAGGAAACCAATGGCGTTGATGCAGCGCTGCAAGATGCTTTATTCCAGATACAAAATACGCTTACTCAGTGGGATGCTGCGATAAAAATAAAAGCCAAGGGCATGAATTTCATGAGTAAGCATGAAAAATATTTAGTTGTCATGGTTTTTGGGGCTGTTAAATCGGGTAAAAGTTCGTTGGGGAACTTGTTTGCTGGCAACGCATTTCGGAAGGCTGCTTTCGACAATGCTTATAAGCATCATGCTACGCCTGTCTTTGAAACAGAAGAGAAAGGGCGGAATAGTGGAGCTATTGTACGCCATGATGGGGAAGCTGCTTTTGCTGTAGGATATACTGATACAACTGGCGATATTCAATATTTTACGCTTTCGGGATTGCGGTGGATTGATTCTCCGGGAACGGGGGCACTGCGAAAAGAAGGGGATGAAAGAATCATGGAAGACATGGTTAAAGAGTATATCCCCTATGCAGATATTTGTATTTTCCTTATGAATTCATCGGAGCCAGGCCTTCAATCGGATATGAAATATATGCAGTTCTTAGAAAAACAGCGGCAGTCTGCGATTGTTGTCATCACTCATTCGGATGTAATTGATGAGGATGAAGATGAAGATGGGAATATTATTCAACAGCTTGTTCCTAAATCACCGGAACGTCGCAAACGTCAGGAGGACGATATTTGTCAACGGCTCAGTCAAGAATATCCTAATCTGTCTTCAGAGCAATATCGTGCATTGAGTGTGTCGACTTTATTGGCAGAACAAGCTATTCAAGAAAATGATGGAGAAAAATTCAAGAGCAGCAATATTGATATGTTAATGCAAAATATCTATAAGAAAGTGGGTAATGACATTATTCAGCTAAAAATGGAAAAGCCAAAAAATAGTTTGAATACATTCGTGGAAGAAATGATAAATGGGCAGGGCGATGATGTTGCAAGTATTCATGTCCTGTCACAAGAATTGAATACGGTTACTGAAGAAATTGAGAATTATCAGAAGCGAATTGATCAGAGTGTGAGCCGTATTTTACATGCCGTTATTAGTGATGTTCGATATAAAGTTCAACATCAATCTGATGAATGGTCACAGCAAATCAATCAAGGCGGTACTGCCATTTCTCAATCTGAAATTTTGAGCCAAATATCAGCTCTTATTTGGGATTCACTGGATAAAAACATTAATAGTTATTTAGGGAAAATCATTAAAGATTATAAAAAGCAGCAGTTATCACGTGTGGAAATGAATCTTAATGTAGGCTCGATTCAAAAAAAGACAACAGTTATAGAAACTCCGTATACGGTAGTCTATGATGTTGAAAGAGATCCTTCCGGATTGATTGAACATCTCCGACATTTTTTTGGAAAGACCTATTATCGGCGGGTTACGGAGCAAAAAGTACTGACTAAACAGATTGACATAGGTAATAATGCAATGGAAGTCTTAGAAGCTGCGTGGCCTGAGATTGAGAAAACTTTAGAAAAACATGTGCATAAAGCCCTTTGTCAATTGAGAGATACGTATTTCGCACCTCAGCAAGCTTATATAGATAAAATCCAGCAACGCTTGCAATTGTTAGAGAAAAATCTTCTTGAATTAAAATATAAGGAATAGGTGAGGTCTTTTGCAGGTTATTATCAAGGTCACGACAGCATGTAATTTAAATTGTGTATATTGCAGTGAGGGAGATAAACCGGTGCAATATATGCAAAAAGAAGTCATAAAAAAGATTATTGACGATTTGCCTGGAATAGCAGATCAATCTCATACGAAAGATATTGAGATTCTTTGGCATGGTGGGGAACCTCTCATGATGCCGAAAACATGGCTTACTGAGGCAATGGACTATGCGCTAGAAAAATTAAGTGATTATAAAGTGCGATTTTTATTACAGACCAATGCTACTTTGGTCACTCCGGAATGGATTGAGATTTTTAAGAAATACCATGTCGATGTAGGCGTTTCGATTGATGGGTATCGGACTTTGCATGATGAAAATCGCCGCCAAAAAGATGGAAGCTCTTCATACGATGCGGTTATTCAAAGCATACATGATTTACAGCAGGCCGGAATCTCTGTGGGCACGTTGATGGTGTTGAACACAGAGAAGGATATAGATATTGATTGTTTATATGATTGTATCAGAGAACTTCATACGAGTATTAAGATTCACTCCGTTATTCCCTGTGGCCGTGCTAAAAACGAAACGCGCAGTGGTATGATTGCTAAAAACTATGTATCTATCTTGAAATCGCTTTTTGTAAAAGCGATTCAGGATGAAATAGTCATTGTCATTGATCCTTTAAATGAATTATTAAATGCTCTGTTAGGCATTAGCAAGGTAGGTGAATGTTCTTTTGCGGGTACGTGCTGCCGAGGCTTGATTTGTATTTATACGGATGGTGGTGTTGGCTACTGCGGACGTGATGGAGTCCATGAAGATTTTCTATTTGGATACATTCAGGAAACTTCTTTAAGCGAATTATATTCTTGTGAGACAGCCCAACGGATTCGCCAACGGCAAAGCTACTTACAACAGCATAACTGTAAAGATTGCGAAGATTGGGAGTATTGCCATGGTGGTTGTACTTTTGAAGCCGTAAATGCATTTCAAGATATGTATCATAGATATCCTAATTGCCAGGAGCGAAGAGAGCTGATCCATTACTTAAAAACAACGGGTATTGCTTTGTTACGAGAACAGTTGGTTGAACAGAAACGAAAGCGACGTAAAAGAATAAAACTGCATCAGCAGTTATTAGAGGAAATTGGATATGAGAAATAATGATGTCATTTTTTTTAATCTTCATAGACGATATTTAAATCAGGCTCCCCAATTTGGCGGGTTTATAGGGACCTTTATTTTAGCGGCAGTTATGAATCAGAATGGCTATGCAGCTCAAGGGTTCGCTGGAACTGTGATGGAAGGGAAAAGACTGATAGATGAAGCTTGTCAATCTCATAAAGTATCTATCATTGGTCTATATTGTGATTATGAAAACGTCACAGAAAATATTCAAATCTGCCGATATATTAAAGAGAAATATCACTTACCCGTTATGGTAGGTGGACCGCAAGCAACGGCTTTAGGTAGAGATTTTTTGGATGAATCTGGATGTGACGTCATTTCTCGTTACGAAGGAGAACTTACAGTTCCTGAATTAGTAGATTATTTTTTGGATGGCATTGGTTCTTTAGATACTATCAAAGGAATCATGTACAAAAAAGGAAATGAAGTTATCCTCAATCCCGAGCAAAACTTGATAGAAAATCTAGATGCATTGCCTTTTATTGATGATGATTGCTATCTTACAGGAAGAAAATCAGATAATCAGCTGAGTATTATGACGGGCCGTGGCTGCCCTTTTCATTGTGCCTTTTGTCATGAAGGGCACCATACTAAAAAAGTAAGATTTCGTTCTATTGATAATGTTATGGAAGAAATTGAGCTTTTTTTGAGTCATCGTCCTCATCTACATTGCTATATTTTATTTACCGATGATACTTTTACGCTGATTCCTGATCGTGTAAAAGAATTATGTCAAAGACTAAAAAAATTACGGGAAACATATCGTTTTGATTGGTTTTGCGAAGGACATATTCATACGTTATACACGCATCCAGAAATGATTTCATATATTGCTGAAGCCGGGGCAAAAAGAATCCAACTGGGTATTGAAGCAGGTACCCAGGAAGTCTTAGATGCGTATCGTAAAGGTTCTACACTTGATGAAATTCGTGATGTTGTAGTCCGGTGCCGCGATGCGGGTATTGAGCAAATTTACAGCAATATTATTTTAGGGGGCGCATTTTATACGCCCGAAGTTTATGAAAGAAATTTACAGTTTGCAAAAGAATTGATTCGGTTAGGCAAGGGATGTGTAGAGATAGGCGTTGTATCTTATTGGCCTTTAGCCGAAACGGAAATTACGAATCATCCAGAAAAATATGATTTAAAAATCGTCGATAAGGACTTTATTACATCGGTTGGCGATTTTCCACAGACAGAAACTGATTCGCTGAACCGTTGGGATATCGTTACCATGATGAGACATATGGAGGAAGAAATAAAGACATTAATGGTGGATATGTTGCGGCATGATGAAGTCCCTACAGCGCGAATACTGTCATGGATAAAAGGAGCTGAAGATGATGTAGTGCGTGGCATGTGGTTCCTTCAGTTAAGTTCCCAGCCAAGCTTATTTGCATATTATCAAATGCTAGCCAGTGGAGAATGTGTACAATCCCAGCAACTTACTATTCCCTTTCTTAAAGCTCATCCCATGCGGGCAGTTAATCTATATCGGTATATCCAAAAAAAATCTGGTGGATATGTCTTCTGGGATTATCATTTATCAGAATTTGAAATGCAAGTCTTGATTTACTCAACAGGCAAACTATCAGTCCAAGAAATCATGCGATATGTACACGCAGATACTGAAAAAGAGAAAATAGATGTAATTGATGCATTGAAAAAGATGGAAAAGGATAAACTGATTGTCTTTTGCGAAATTTAGGGAGGTATATTTATGGAAAATATTTTGATTGATTATAGGAATGAATTACAACAACGTGTGAATGAATTTTGTTCATTGACAGAGAAATATGCTGAAAAGAAGCCGGATGTAATGCCTGTAATACAGGATATGCGATTAATTTGTCAGGATAGACTCAAGGATTTTAAACCGCGTATCATGATATATGGTATTTACAATGCAGGTAAAAGCAGTATCATCAATGAACTTATTCGTGAAGATAAGGCGAAAGTACAGGATATACCGACGACTGATAGCGTGGATTCTTATGAATGGAATGGATACACCATTGATGATACACCTGGTGTCGGTGCTCCGATGAAACATGAAGAAGTAACTCAGGCACATTTAAAGCGAGCCGATATTGTGCTTTTTGTGATGAGTACAACTGGAGCTAATGAATTAAAACAAAATTATGAGCGAATGAAAGATATTGTAGATGCTGGCAAAAAACTGATTATTGTTTTAAATGATAAAAATAGTGATTTAGAAACTAATGACAATTCGATTCAACTGATTAAGATGAAAGTTATCGAACACATGGAACAAGTCGGGATAGGGCAAGCGAACGCTAATTATCATTTTGTTGTTGTCAATGCTCGCAGAGCTCATAAGGGAAGAATTGAGCATAAAACTCGCTTGTGGCAAAAGTCCCACATGGAAGAGTTAGAGCAGGTAATGCTTACAGAATTAAAACGGGCGGGTGGCTTTGAAGTTCTACAAAGAGCTATTCAGGATGTGGAACATTGTATGGAACAAGCCATTGGTATGTTGAGTGAAGTCGAAGGAGATAAACAGATAGAAGTACTTCATGAGGTTCTGGTCAATCTTCAAGAAAAAGGGAAACAAATGAAAGAAAACCTGAACCGTACAATCACTCTGGGAACTCAGCATTTAGGGACTATCTTGCCGCAATTGATTTGGAATGAAAGTCAGCAAGGAGAAAAGACTGTTGAAGAGGACGTTGTAAATCAATTAATTAAAAAACATGAATCGCAGCTCATTGAAAAGATAGACAAAGAGCTATCTTTTCAATTTGAAAATATATGCCACGATGTGTCTGATTTATTGCAGGAACAATTAGAATCTAAGGTTTTGGGAAATTCACAAGATTTGCATTGTACAGCAGTAGAAAAGAACGGTATGCGAGAATCTTCTTTACAGGAAGTATTCAATAAAGTACAGGGAATTTGCAATGCTGAAAATGCCATTACGGCAGAAAACTTTGATTCATCTAAAGTGGATACAAACGTTGGAGAAGAGGTACTGAAGGTTGTTGCTGAAGGAAAAGCCTTGGAAGAGATTGGCAGCAGTGCAGGAAAAGCATTATTAGGCACGGAGCTGGGATCTATTTTGGGTAAGTCAACGTTTGGGAAACTAGTTATGATGCCTCTGCCTCAGGTTCCTCCCCTTAAAACGATCCTCCTTATTATACGTATTGCCAAACTTTTATTTGGCGATCATGGCGAAGCTCAACGAAAGCAGCAAGAAGCTGAAATGCAAAATGAGAGAATGCGACAAATCGCAACAGCCAAACAACAAGCTAGAGAAGAATTACAGCAAAATTTTCAATATTATGCAGAGGATATGAGAAGTAAATTATTAGCAGCTGTATTTTCTAATATTGAATTACGTATGAAAATTTTAAGAGAACCGGTTGTAACAGAAATTCAGCAATTAAAATCAGATACAAAATCTCTAATGACAGATATTGATCAAATGCACCACTTATTAAATGGTTGTGAAGAATTACGTTGTCAAATAACAGATAATAAGGAGATTTGCTAAATTATTATGTTATCCTTTAGAATACGAGAAAAGAGTCAAGTCCATATTTGTGTGTAAAAATTCCTTCCAAAGGAGGCCCTCCCTTGCTTGACCAGAAAGACAAACGTGTTACCCTGCTCCTGTTGGTGCAGGTGTTGAAAAACCATACGGATGCCCGGCATCCGCTGCCCATAACCGGTACGGTGAGCCTCCAGA
>OBHX01001064.1_pt1 | contig 24822 bp, 21 predicted proteins | sample 1519331 | NCBI WGS metagenome assembly OBHX01 (sample SAMEA2602897, study PRJEB22501) | metagenome
GCCTTTGCACATCACGTTGTTATCAAGGGAGTTGAAACATGCTTTTACGATCTGACTTTCCTTCTTTGTCCCCGTAATGAGGCCTGCCCCTCTCGCAATATCTTGGCCCCGCTCATAGATTTCTTTTCCCTGCCTGTTCTTCGGCGCACGGATCAGGAAAAAAACTTCCCTGTAGGGCTGAACAACATGGGGGGAGTCCCCGCCTGTGTTGGTGATCGCGTAGTGGATACGCGCTTCCTGAATGATATGTTCTCTCAGGTACTGGACGCCTGTATTCATAAGTTCCACAGCATCAAGAGCACTTCTTCCGAGCTCCGGGCATGCCGCCGCATGGGATGCCTGACCATAGAAGCGATAGATGATCTGATAGTTTGCCAGAGAACTTCCCACAGAAACCAAATTCTTATCACCCGGATGCCATGTCACTGCAAAGTCCAGCTGATCGAACACGCCATCTCTCGCCATAAAACTCTTTCCGGATCCGCCTTCCTCGCCCGGACAGCCAAAGAATACAACTGTTCCCTCTTTCTGATTCTTCTCCAGATACTCTTTTACCGCAATTGCAGCAGCAACGGAACCTGTTCCGAGAAGGTTGTGTCCACATCCATGTCCCGGCGCGCCGTCTTCCATTGCGATTTTTTTCAGACTCTGAGACTCCTGACTAAGTCCCGACAGCGCATCAAACTCACCGAGAATACCTACTACCGGCTTGCCAAAGCCGTATGTACCTGAAAACGCTGTGGCGATCCCTGCAAGATTTCTCTCTACCTTAAATCCCTCTTTTTCAAGAAGTTCACACAGTATGTCCGTGGAATGGAATTCCTGAAATGCCGTCTCCGGCTGATCCCAGATCTTATCGCTGGCTTCACAAACCGGTCCGCGCTCTCTGTCTACTGCCTTTAGTGCCTCTGACTTTGTAATTCCCATTGCCGCATCCTCCTAAAAATTATTGTATCATGTTACCGCGGCAATCGCTAAAGTCTCATGCAAGGCATAGACTTTCGCTCATTGTCCGCGAAAAAATACAGGAACCCGGTATTCCCAGATTCCTGTATCCAAATCACTCCAGAGCCAGAAATCCTGTTTTATGGATGAAGAACAGGCTCAAAGCCACTCTTCATATGCATGTGCATTATTTCTCCGTGGTCTCTTTCTCCTCATCTTCCAGATTTTCCGGAGCTTCCACGTCTTCATTCTCCTCATCCTGACGACTGCTTTCCCGCACTTTGGCGATGGACGCAACACGGACGTTGGAGTCTGCATCGATGCTCATCAGTTTTACGCCGGATGTATTTCTGCCGATGATGGAGATATCGTCAACACTCATACGGATCAGAATTCCTTCATTAGTGATCAGCATAATATCTCTTCCGTCATCAAGCAGCTTCATTCCGACAAGATTTCCTGTCTTTTCTGTTACATTATAGCAGAGAAGTCCCTTACCGCCGCGAAGCTGCAGCTTAAATTCAGAGATTCTCGTTCTCTTTCCGTATCCCTTTTCGGAGGCAACGAGCATATACTCGCCCTGACTTGCCATCTGCATTCCGATGACTTCATCGCCCTCATCGAGCTTCATTCCGATCACGCCATAGGAAACACGGCCGGTAATTCTCGCATCCGTCTCTTTGAATCGGATAGACATACCGAATTTTGTCGCGAGGAAAATATCCTCGGTATTGTCTGTTACTTTTACCTCGATCAGCTCATCGCCTTCGCGGAGCAGGATCGCCTGAAGACCTGTCTTTCTCATGTTGCTGTATTCACACATTCTGGTCTTCTTCACCATTCCGCCCTTTGTAGCCATGAAGAGATACTTGTCATCATTGATCTCACGCATCGGGATCGCCGCTGTAACCTTTTCACCAGCCTGAAGCTGTAAAAGGTTCACAATAGCCGTTCCACGGGCTGTTCTGCCTGCCTCCGGGATCTCATAAGCCTTGATCCGGTAGCAGCGTCCTGTGTTCGTGAAGAACATAATGTAGTGGTGGTTTGTTGTCATGAGAAGATCCTCGATGAAGTCCTCATCGATGGTCTGCATTCCCTTGATTCCCTTTCCGCCGCGGTTCTGGCTCTTGAAATTGTCCACGGACATTCTCTTGATATATCCGAGATTAGTCATGGCAATTACAGTGTCATCATCAGAGATCAGGTCTTCCACGGACATATCATCATCAAAGCCGATCTTTGTCCGTCTGTCATCACCATATTTCTCGGAGATCACGAGGATCTCTTTTCTGATCACACCTAACAGTTTATTCTCATCCGCAAGGATTCCTCTTAATTCCGCAATCTTTGCCTCCAGTTCTTTGTACTCGTTCTCAAGCTTTTCCCGTTCCAGACCTGTCAGAGCACGAAGACGCATATCCACGATGGCCTGTGCCTGCGGATCTGTGAGTTCGAAGCGTTCCATGAGTTCACGTTTCGCCTCTGCGACATTTGCGGAGCCGCGGATGATCCTGATGACCTCATCGATATGGTCTAAAGCTTTTAATAAGCCCTCTAAGATATGAGCCCGTTCCTCGGCCTTATTTAAGTCGTACTTCGTTCTTCTCGTCACAACGTCCTTCTGGTGGTCCAGATAGTACTCTAACATCTGGAGGATATTGAGGACCTTTGGCTCATTGTTTACCAGTGCAAGCATGATCACACCGAAGGAATCCTGCAGCTGTGTATGCTTTAAGAGCTGGTTTAAGAGGACGTTCGCGTTCACATCTCTCCTAAGTTCGATGTTGATCCGGATTCCCTCACGGTTGGACTCATCGGTGATTCCGGTAATTCCGTCAATCTTTTTTGTCTTTACGAGTTCCGCGATCTTTTCAATGAGTCTCGCCTTGTTTACAAGGTATGGGAGCTCCGTGACGATGATATGGCTCTTTCCGTTCGGAGCTGTCTCAATATTTGTCACCGCGCGGACTCTGATCTTTCCCCGACCTGTACGGTACGCTTCTTCGATTCCTCTCGTTCCCAGGATCTCAGCTCCTGTCGGGAAATCCGGTCCTTTGATGATCTGTAAGACCTCCTCCATAGAGGTCTGTCTTCCTTCCTCCACCTGATTGTCGATGATCTTTACGACAGCCGCGATGACCTCGCGGAGGTTATGAGGCGGGATATTTGTGGCCATTCCGACCGCGATACCGGTTCCTCCGTTTACAAGAAGGTTCGGGAATCTGGACGGAAGTACGGTCGGCTCCTTCTCTGTCTCATCAAAGTTTGGAATAAAGTCAACGGTATCTTTGTAAATATCCGCCAGCATTTCTACAGAGATCTTACTGAGTCTCGCCTCCGTATATCGCATGGCAGCAGCACCATCGCCGTCGATGGATCCAAAGTTTCCGTGGCCGTCTACGAGCATATAACGCATAGACCATCTCTGGGCCATATTTACCAAAGCACCGTAGATGGAACTGTCTCCGTGCGGATGATATTTACCCATGGTATCGCCGACGATACGGGCACTTTTTCTGTGCGGCTTATCCGGACCGTTGTTCAGTTCCGCCATGGAGTAAAGGACACGTCTCTGTACCGGCTTTAAACCGTCACGGACATCCGGGAGCGCTCGGGATGCGATAACGCTCATGGCGTAGTCGATGTACGACTTCTCCATGGTCTTCTTTAAGTCTATCTCATGAATTTTGTCAAAAATATTCGGTTCCATTCTTTCCTCCAATGCAGCCTGCGCTGCGCCTTAAACCTGCGTAAACTGCGCCGCATGACCATCCAGTAAACTTACCGATTCCCGGATAGCCATGCTGCCGCATTAAATGTCAAGAGTTCCGTACTTTGCGTTCTGCTCGATAAATTCACGCCGCGGTTCTACCTGATCGCCCATGAGTGTCGTGAAGGTAAGGTCGATCTCCGATGTCATCTCCTCGTTCATGGTCACGCGTAAAAGGACTCTGTGCTCCGGATCCATGGTGGTCTCCCAGAGCTGTTCCGCATCCATCTCACCAAGACCTTTGTAACGCTGGATCTTGTTGTTCTGGTCACGTCCGATCTCTTTTAAGATATTGTTTAACTCCTCATCACTGTACGCGTACCATACCCGCTTATTCTTTTCGATCTTATAAAGCGGCGGCTGGGCCAGATAAACATAGCCCTGCTTGATGAGCTCCGGCATAAACCGGTAGATGAATGTCAGAAGCAGTGTGCTGATATGGGCACCATCCACATCGGCATCGGTCATGATGATGATCTTGTGGTAGCGGAGCTTCGAGATATCGAAATCCTCGTGGATTCCCGTTCCAAACGCCGTTATCATGGATTTGATCTCCGCGTTTCCGTAAATACGGTCAAGTCTCGCCTTTTCCACGTTTAAGATCTTTCCTCGAAGCGGCAGGATCGCCTGGGTAATCTTATTTCTCGCATCTTTCGCGGAACCGCCGGCGGAATCTCCCTCGACGATGTAGATCTCGCATTCCTCCGGGTGCTTACTGGAGCAGTCCGCAAGCTTTCCGGGTAAGGATAAGCCGTCAAGGACCGTCTTTCTTCTTGTTAAATCTCTCGCCTTTCTCGCCGCGGCACGCGCTCTCTGGGCAAGAACCGATTTCTCAATGATCGTTTTAGCGACAGACGGATTCTGCTCAAGAAAATAGGTGAGCTGCTCAGAAACAACGCTGTCCACAGCACCTCTCGCCTCACTATTTCCGAGTTTCTGCTTTGTCTGGCCTTCAAACTGTGGTTCCTCGATCTTGACGCTGATGATGGCTGTTAAGCCCTCACGGATATCCTCGCCGGTAAGAGCCGGCTCATTGTCCTTTAAGAGCTTATTCTTTCTTCCGTAATCGTTGAATGTCTTTGTTAAGGCATTTCTGAAACCGGTGAGGTGCGTTCCGCCTTCCGGTGTATTGATATTATTTACAAAGCTGTAAATATTCTCGGTATAAGAATCATTGTGCTGCATGGCAACCTCAACCAGCACGTTGTCCTTCTTGCCCTCGCAGTAGATCACATTGTCGTAAAGCGGCACGTTGCTGCGATTTAAGTAGGAGACAAACTCCTTGATACCGCCTTCGTAGTGGAATACTTTTTCTTTCTTGTCCTCGCGTTCATCTCTGAGAATGATCTTTAAATTCTTTGTAAGGAATGCCGTCTCACGGAGACGGATCTTTAAAGTATCGTAATCATAGACAGTCTCCTCAAAGATGGTCTTGTCCGGAAGGAACGTTACTTTTGTACCATGTTTGTCTGTTGGGCAGTCACCCACGATCTTTAACGGATACATGGTCTTTCCGCGCTCATAGCGCTGCTTGTAGACCTTTCCTCCGTGGTAGACTTCGACCTCCAGCCACTCGGATAAGGCATTTACAACAGAAGCTCCTACACCGTGCAGGCCGCCGGATACCTTGTATCCTCCACCGCCAAACTTACCGCCGGCATGAAGGATCGTAAAGACCACTTCGACTGCAGGAAGTCCCGCTTTTTTCTGGATATCGACCGGAATTCCCCGTCCGTCATCGACAACGGTGATGGAATTGTCGGAATTGATCTGTACATCGATGGTATCGCAGTATCCTGCAAGAGCCTCGTCTACCGCATTGTCTACGATCTCATATACCAGATGGTGAAGTCCCCTCGAAGACGTACTTCCAATGTACATTCCCGGTCTTTTTCTTACAGCCTCAAGTCCTTCCAAAATCTGGATTTGATCTGCATTATATTCTGCGCTCATGAAGTTCCTCCTTTAGTCTTCGCTCTCTACCGTTCCTTCAACAATCTTAAAAATCTTGTCCATCCGGAATTTGCTGTTTACAAACTCATCCAGCCCCGTACATGTGATCAAGGTCTGAATGTGGGTAATTTCTGAAAGTAAATGTTCCTGTCTCTTGCTGTCAAGTTCAGAAAGGACATCATCAAGAAGAAGTACAGGATAATCCTTTACGATCTTTTTTACCAGCTCGATCTCCGCAAGTTTCAGAGAAAGCGCTGCCGTTCTCTGCTGTCCCTGTGATCCGAACCGTCTGATATCCGCTCCGTTTATGATGAAATTCAGGTCATCGCGGTGCGGACCTGTCAGAGTCTGACGCTGCCTGATCTCCTGAAACTGATTTGCAGCAAGCCGGTCCCTGAAATTTTCCGCCGTAACATTCGGCTCATAGGCAACGGAAAGTGTTTCTTTTCCGCCTGAAAGTCCCGCGTGGATGCCCGCAATCAGTGGGTTCAGCTCTTTTATAAACTCAGAACGCATAATTATAAGTTCTGTGCCGTACTTTAAGAGCTGCTCGTCCCACATGGGTAGTGTGCCTTTTAAGGACGCATCGTGATCTATGTCTTTTAATAGTCTGTTTCGTTGTATAACCGTTTTGTTATACTGTACCAGATTGTAGACATACAGCTTATTTAATTGGCAAAGCTCCAGATCAACAAAGCGTCTCCGCTCGGCGGGACCATTCTTGATAATATTCAGATCTTCCGGGGAAAAGAAGATCACGTTGACGATTCCGAAAAGTTCGCTTGCTTTTTTGATCGGAACTCCGTTGACAGCGACCCCTTTTGCCTTATTTTTCTTCAGATGCATGTCGATCCGATAAGGAATTTCATCCCGGCGGACCATCATTTTGATATGTGCTTCATCCGCGCCGAACCGGATTATTTCTTTATCCTTGCTCCCACGATGCGATTTTGTTGTGCTGCATACGTAAACGGATTCCAGAATATTTGTCTTTCCCTGGGCATTATCTCCATAAAGAACATTCGTACCTTTATGAAAATCGATATGTAAATGACTGTAATTTCTGTAATCTGACAGCTCGATGGATTCTATAAACATAAAAAATCTCTAATTTTCTACCTTAAATGTCTTTCCGTTATAGGAAACTGTGTCTCCTGGGTAAAGTTTTTTGCCGCGCTGGGTCTCAACTTCCCCATTTACTTTTACAAGTCCGTCCTGGATCACAAATTTCGCATCCACTCCGGAACCGACTAAACCGGCAAGCTTTAATGCCTGGCCTAACTTGATAAATTCGTCTTTTAAATGAATCGTTTCCATTTTTCTCCTTTTTTATTCCTCCGGTCATGAAAAAAACCAGCCCGAAATCCCTTTTTTTCGGGATTTCGGGAATATTTCGCCTTATTTTAGATTGCAGCGGAGTTAAAGTTTACCGGCAGGATCAGATAAATGTAACTTTCTTCCTCATCCTTGATGAAACACGGAGATTTTGCGTTCATCATATAGAGGGTCACTTCCTCATCATCGATGATACGCAGCGCATCACTTAAGAATTTCGGGTTAAATCCAATCATCAGATCCTGTCCTGTTTTGTGGATCAGGATCTCAGCATTCATGGTACCAAAGCTGGAGTTTAATTTCAGACTCATTTTTGAGTCTTCGATGTTCAAAATGATCGGTTTTTTGTCATTTTCACGGATCAAAATAATCGCTCTCTCGATGCTGTCCAGAAAATCTTTCTTATTCAGGGAGACTTTTGTGGCATAATCGCTGGAAAGCATCTGATCTACTTTGAAATATTCGCCTTCGATCAGACGGGAAACTACAATCGTATCGTCAAATTCGAAGAGGATATGGTTCGCTCCGAAGAAGATCTGGACCTCTTTTTCGTTGTCTCCGGTGAGAATTTTACTGATTTCATTTAAAGTTTTTCCCGGAACAATGACTTTTGTGCTTTCATACTGATCTTTTAATACAATCTTGCGAATTGCCATACGATGTCCGTCGAGAGAAACAACTCGGAGTGTATCACCGTTTATCTCAAACAGTTCACCTGTCATCATCTTATTGCTGTCATTCGCTGAAATAGAAAAGATCGTCTGGCGGATCACTTCTTTTAAAGAAAACTGGGAGAGTGTGATGCTTTTATTTCTCTCAATATATGGAAGATAGGAGAATTCCTCGCCATCTTTGCCCTGAATTTTGAATACAGAGTTCTCACAGGTGATCACAGTATTGAATTTTTCATCAGATTCGATTGTTACAAGGGAATCTGCATCGGATAATTTTCTTGCAATTTCAGAAAAAAGCTTTGCATCCAGTGCAATTTTACCTTTTTCAAGGATATCACCTTCAACTTTTGTCTCAATGCCGAGCTCCATATCGTTGGCAGTCAGCTTGATCTCATCAGTAGAAGCGTCGATCAGAATGCACTCTAAAATAGGCATCGTAGTTTTTGATGGAACTGCCTTGAGAACAATATTGATACCGTTTAAGAGCGCGGTTTTCTGGAATGTCAGTTTCATGGTTGTTGATAACTTCCTTTCTTAAGAAACGTTCACAAATAAAGAAATATATAAAAGATATTAGTCTTAACAGTAGTAGGGGGTGTTAATTTGTTTATAAGGGGTAAAACCTCAGTGAAATCCTGAAAAAACCCCTGTGAAAACCATTGTGGGTAACTTGGAAAATCCAAAAGGACAACCTGAAAGTTTTCCACAGGTAAAGACCGCGAAAAATTCACCTCATGTTATCCACAAATTTTCAACTGGATTTCCACGAAAAAATCCACAGACTACTGCGGGTTGATCTTTTTCTTTAAAATATCGATGGTATTCTTCAAATTCTCGTCAGTCTTTAATTCACTGGCAATCTTTTTTGTTCCGTGAATGATAGTGGTATGATCACGGCCACCCAATGCTTTTCCTATGTTCTGTAGGGACTCACTTGTCATATCACCGCAGAGATACATGACGATCTGGCGAGGAAATACGAGCTCTTTGCTTCGTTTCTGGCCGATCAGATCTAACGGAGTGATTCCAAAATGTTCGGAAACTACATTAATAATGAGCTGCGGGGTCACTTCACGGGCAGCGTTCGGGGAGATCAGATCTTTCAATGCTTCTTCGGCAAGTTCGAGATTGATTTCCTTATTATTTAATTTGCTGGAAGCGACGATCTTTGTGAGCGCACCTTCCAGTTCACGGATGTTGGATTTTACATTGGTAGCGATATATTTGATGATCTCGTTGTCAATGTTGTATCCTTCCAGTTCTTCTTTTTTCCGCAGGATCGCCATTCGGGTCTCATAATCCGGTGGCTGGATATCTACGGTGAGCCCCCATTCAAAACGGGAACGGAGACGGTCTTCCAGAGTTTCAATTTCTCTCGGAGGACGGTCGGAGGAAATAATGATCTGTTTTTTTGCCTCGTAAAGGGCATTAAACGTATGGAAAAATTCTTCCTGTGTACTTTCTTTTCCGATGATAAACTGGATATCATCGATTAGAAGCACGTCATTATTTCGGTATTTTTCACGGAATTCCGTGGTGGAAACATTGTTTTTGTTTCGGATCGCGTCGATCAGCTCGTTTGTAAATTTCTCGGAAGTCACGTACAGGATCTTTGCGCTCGGGTTATTTTTTAAGATAAAATGGGCAACGGAATGCATCAGGTGCGTTTTTCCGAGTCCCACACCTCCATAAATAAATAACGGGTTATAAATTTCGCCCGGAGATTCCGCTACTGCCAAGGATGCGGCATGGGCCAGGTTGTTGTTTTTCCCGACGACGAAGGTATCGAACGTGTAACGAGGATTTAAGTTTGCATTCTGGAGAGCAAGCTGGCTGACCGTATTGTTGTTTACGTTGATCAGGCGGTTTTCTTTTTCCGGCTCCTTCACATCAGATTTTAACTTGAACTCTAATTTGCACTGAAATCCTGTGATTTCTTCGATGGTAATTGTCAACAGGAACTCATATTTCTTTTTCACATAGCTGATGAAGGCAGAATCCGGCACCAGGATCGTGAGGATATCTTTATCCACAGAATCCGGGATCAGCGGCAGCAGCCATGTTCGGTAGGACACCTCTGAAATATCATGCTCTTCCTTTATATTTAAAAGGATTTCGTCCCATTTCTCTTTGATTTCTTCCAGCATATTCATACTCCTAAACATGTGTATAACGATGTGCATAGCTGTGGAAAAGGTGGGGGCCTGTCCACAAATGCATATAAACCCACTCTGAGTTTATTCTAACGTAAAACAGAATAATTTTCAATGTCAAATGTGAAAATCCACAACTTTTCCAGCAAGTTATCCACAACTTATCCACGATTTGGGGATAAGTTGATAATTATAGGTGGAAAACATGTGAATACCCACGCAACAAGATGTACGCTCGGAACGGACAGAGCAAATACAATCCGTTGTGTCCGTGAAAGAAAGACACGGAAATTCAGAAGGGAAAAACGGTGATAATTTAACGGGACAGTTTACAGGTGAAGGCAGAGACCGGAAAAGTAGGAAATTGAAAAAGGTCGCAGGAGAGTGATGAGGCCGGAAGTGGTATGATAAGAAAAATTAAAAGAAAAATTTAAGAAAGAATTTGACTGCATCAGGTTGACACTGTATAATGCAAGACGTGACTATATTGCATTGTATCTCGCAAGAGAACAGTAGCAGGAGGAATTGAAAAATGAAAATTGAAAAGAAAGTTCTGGACATGTCCCTCGCCGGGATTTTTACTGCGATCATCATTGCCATGTCGGTCGTACCGTTTCTCGGTTACATTCCGTTAGGCTTTATGAACGCAACGATCATCCACGTCCCGGTCATCATCGGAGCGATCATCCTTGGACCGAAGTACGGCGCTTACTTAGGACTGGTATTTGGTGTGACCAGCCTTGTAAAAGCGACCATTGCCCCGGGAGTGACCTCCTTCGTATTCAGCCCGTTCGTTACGATCGGCGGATACAGCGGAAACATGTGGAGCGCCGTGATCGCCATTGTGCCGCGTGTATGCATCGGCATCGTTGCTTATTTTGTTTATAAGCTGATCGTAAAAGTGGCTCACGGAATCAAAGGCAGCCAGACCGTTGCCCTCTGGGTGGCTGGTATCGCAGGAGCTATGACAAACACACTGCTTGTCATGAACGGAATCTATATCTTCTTCGGACAGAGCTACGCGGCTGCGTCCAACAAGGCAGTGGAGCACATCTACGATGTGATTTTAGGAATCATTCTGGGATTCGGTATCCCGGAGGCGATCGTCGCAGGTATCCTTACGACGGCCATCACGAAGGTTCTGTTTAAAATCATGAAAGATAACGGCTGATCGGAAAGAGCCGGTTATATATGAATACCTTTCAGAAGCGTGGTGTGGCAGCTTCTATAATATAATGAAGAGATACTAAATATAGTGACATAAAATCAATACATACATTTTATGGGGGATAGCGAAACGCTGTTCCCCTTTTTTATTACTGAAAGACCGAAAAGTAATGTTCCATGCAAAAAGCAGAATGTGGATATACAGCGAAAAAAAGGAAAAATCATATGGGAGAAATCCCCATGTTTTAAGGATTTTTTTGAAATTTAGTCTTGACGAAGGGCGGCAATTTTTATATAATCGATACGATGCTTCAATATGTCTTAGTTTATATGTACATGAGAAGGTACTTGAATTTAGAGTAAGAGGAGGTGCCGGGTTTATGAAGATGACATTTCAGCCGAAGAACACTCAGAGAAAAAGAGTTCATGGTTTCAGAGCGAGAATGGCAACAGCAGGCGGTAGAAAAGTTTTAGCTGCCAGAAGAGCAAAAGGTAGAGCTAGATTATCTGCTTAATGAACCAAGAGAGTATCCGGAAGTTTAGGAAAACTTTTGGATGCTCTTTTTTGTTATGCGGGATTTTTATGGCTTTATCGACTTAGTTTTGCAGAGGTATTGAATGAAAAGGTTCAATTCGTTAAAGAAAAATCAGGATTTCCAGACGGTTTACCGGGGAGGGAAGTCCTACGCAAACAAATATCTGGTCATGTACGTGATGGATTCGGGACGGGAGGACACGAGAATCGGAATTTCCGCCAGCAAAAAGGTCGGAAACAGCGTTGTAAGGCATCGGTTCGCGAGACTTGTCCGCGAAAGCTTCCGGTTAAATAAGGACATATTAGAAGAAGGAAAAGACATCATTGTTGTCGCACGTGCTGCGGCAAAAGACAAAAATTTCGACAAGATTGAGAGTGCTTTTCTGCACTTATGCGGGCTTCATAACATTTTAAAAGAATCGAAGTGAGTGGTTTATGAAATGGGTTCTGATTGGTCTGATTAAGATTTACAGGAAGTTTATCTCTCCCTGTATCGGCCCTCACTGTATTTATACGCCTACCTGCTCCCAGTACGCCATGGAAGCAATCAGAAAATACGGCGCTATAAAAGGTACTTATCTTGCGTGCAGGCGGATTTTGAGATGTCACCCGTTTGCAAAAGGCGGTTATGATCCAGTCCCGTAAAAAACCCAGGAGGTAAGATATGGTTTTGACGAAGGCTGGTTCCATTCTGGGACCGATCGCGACTGTCCTTGGCTATGTCATGGACATCCTCTTCAGATTTACGAGCAGCTTCGGCGTGTTCAACGTAGGTCTGTGCATTATTCTGTTTACGATCGTAATGAAAACACTGATGATACCGCTGACGATCAAACAGCAGAAAACCACAAAACTCATGTCTGTCATGAATCCGGAGATCCAGGCAATCCAGAAGAAGTATAAAGGAAAGTCGGATCAGGAGTCCATGCAGCGTCAGAACGTGGAGATTCAGGCTGTTTACGAGAAGTACGGCACAAGCATGACAGGCGGATGCCTTCCGCTGCTGATCCAGATGCCGATCCTTCTTGCACTGTACCGTGTCATCTACAATATCCCGGCATACGTTCCGTCTGTCCGCGTTTATTTCGACAACGTTGTCACTCCGTTGATGGGACAGGCTGACTATGCTCAGAAGTTACAGGAAATCACAAATATCGCAACCGCCTGCGGCGGAAAATTAGACAAGTTTGATTTTACAAATGCAAACCGTCTTGTAGACATGCTCTATAAATTCTCCACATCCCAGTGGGGAGAGCTTCAGGCACTGTTCCCGGCAATCTCTGATGTGATCGGCCAGAATGCTGCTGTTGTCGAGAGAATGAACACGTTCCTCGGTTTAAATATGGCAGAGGCACCGGGCTGGGTACCGTCCTTCGCATGGATCATCCCGGTTCTTGCGGCAGTGTCCCAGTGGTTCAGCACAAAGCTCATGAGCGGAAATCAGCCGTCCACATCCGCAGATGCAGAGAATCCGATGGCCCAGTCCATGAAGACTATGACAACGACAATGCCGTTATTCTCCGCGTTCATCTGTATCACGATGCCGGCAGGTCTTGGTATCTACTGGATCGCGACCAGCGTTGTTACAATTATCCAGCAGCTCATCGTTAACGCGTACATGGATAAGGTAAACATCGACGATATGATCGCAAAGAACCTGGAAAAGGTAAATAAGAAACGTGCAAAACAGGGACTTCCGCCGGCTAAGGTAACTCAGAACGCTACCGCATCCTTAAAGGCGATCAAGGCTGAGGAGGAGAAGGAAAAAGCTGCTGAGGAAGTTAAGAAGGAAAAGATCGCGAAACAGATCGAGGAGTCCAGCAAGTACTACAACACCAACGCGAAACCGGGAAGTCTCGCTTCCAAGGCAGCGATGGTCCAGAAGTACAATGAGGCACATGACAAGCGAAAATAATAAGGGGGTTCTGTTATGGAAATGATTACAGTGACTGCGAAAACTGTGGAAGATGCAATCACACAGGCATCCCTGCAGCTCGGTGTGAGCAGTGATCGGATTCAGTACGAGGTCGTGGAAAAAGGAAGTGCCGGAGTTCTTGGCGGACTCTTTGGTTCCAAGCCGGCAGTGATCCGCGCGAAGAAGATCGAGACCGTTGACGATAAGGCCGTAGATTTCCTGAATTCCGTTTTCGACGCAATGGGCCTTGCTGTTGACGTGGAAGTGAAAATGAATGAAGAGGAAAAGGAGATGGATGTCAATCTGACCGGCGAGGAGATGGGACTTCTCATCGGTAAGAGAGGACAGACACTCGATTCCCTTCAGTATCTTGTAAGCCTTGTTGTAAATAAGGAATCTGAGGACTACTTAAGAGTCAAGCTGGATACCGAAAATTACAGAGAGAGAAGAAAAGAAACACTGGAGACTCTCGCAAAGAATATTGCTTACAAAGTAAAACGGACAAGACGTCCGGTTTCCTTAGAGCCGATGAACCCGTACGAAAGACGGATCATTCACTCTGCACTTCAGAACGATAAATACGTATTCACAAAGAGCGAAGGTGAGGATCCGTTCCGCCATGTTGTGATCGCATTAAAGAAGGAAGAGCGCAGGGAGAGAAGACCGAGATACGAGAGACGCGAAAGAACAGAAGGTTCTGAGAGCAGCTATCGTAACAGTCAGGAATAAGAATAAACCATTCAGCCATGCCCCGCATTGTGCGGGAACGCATGGCTGAATTACTGTAAACAAAGCAGATATCGCAATAAGAGGGGTTGCCTATGGCAGCCCCTTTGTGCTATGATAGGGTGACTAATTATGTGAATATCCGCGGGTTTGCAGGACTTTGCGGAGACAGAGAATAGAAGATCATTCCGCCGGGGTATCCAAGGATACGGGGGCGGGTGACAGGATGGAGATTATGGAATATACAGATACGATTGCAGCAATCGCCACGGCGATGGGAAATTCGGGAATCGGGATCGTGAGAATCAGCGGTGAGAACGCGGTTGAGGTTGCGGAGAAGGTATTCCGCACACCGGGAAAGAAAAAACTGTCGGAATCAGAGAGCCACACGATCCATTACGGATACGTTTATGACGGGGATGAGGCTGTGGATGAGGTTCTTTTGATGCTTATGAGGGGACCGAGAAGTTACACGGCGGAAGATACCGTGGAGATCGATTGTCACGGCGGAATGCTGGTCACAAGACGGATCCTTGAGACGGTTTTAAAGGCGGGAGCAAGACTGGCGGAACCGGGAGAATTTACGAAACGCGCGTTTTTAAACGGCAGGATCGATCTTTCCCAGGCAGAGGCAGTCATTGATGTCATCAACGCGAAAAATGAATATGCCCTGCAGTCTTCCGTGAGCCAGCTTCGCGGCAGTGTATCGAAGGAGATCCATGAAATCCGCGACAGGATCCTCTACGAGATCGCATTTATCGAGTCGGCGTTAGATGATCCGGAACATATTTCCCTGGATGGATATGGGGAAAAATTACTTGGAGTCGTTCTTTCTGTGAAGAAGAAGCTTGAGAAACTGATCCGGTCTTCCTCCAATGGACGGGTAGTTTCTGAGGGTATAAAGACTGTCATTTTAGGAAAACCGAATGCCGGAAAATCGTCTTTGATGAATGTCCTTGTGGGTGAGGATCGCGCCATTGTTACGGATGTGGCAGGAACTACAAGAGATATTCTTGAGGAACATATCTATCTTCAGGGAATCAGCCTGAATGTTGTTGATACCGCGGGAATCCGGGATACGGAGGACGTGGTGGAGAAAATTGGCGTTTCCCGTGCCATGGAAGAGGCAAAAAAGGCAGATCTCATTATCTACGTTGTGGATGGTTCAAGGCAGTTGGATGAGAATGATTATCAGATTATGGACTTTATCAAAGACCGGAAGGCTGTGGTACTCTTAAATAAGAGTGATCTGGAACCGGTGGTGTCTGCGGATGAGGTTGAACAGCGGTCCGGACATAAGGTAATTGGAATCTCCGCGAAGGAGGAGACAGGGATCGACCTTCTGGAAGAGGAAATCAAGGCGTTATTTTATGAGGGTGAGATAGACTTCAATGATCAGGTCATGATCACGAATGTGCGCCATGTGAAGGCTTTAAAAGATGCTTTTCAGAGCATGTCCATGGTGGAGAGCAGTATTGAGAATGGCATGCCGGAGGATTTTTATTCGATCGATCTTATGGATGCGTATGAGAAGCTGGGACTGATCGTTGGGGAGTCTGTGGAGGACGATCTGGTGAATGAGATCTTCAGTAAGTTCTGCATGGGAAAATAGGGCAGAAATATGTATTGAACAGAAAATGTCAGCCGAGATCAGTATGAGGAACTGGCGCTGACCTGTGAAGTGACAGTAAAGAATTGACAAGAAAAGAGGAAATAAAATGCCGGTAGTAGAGGAGACATATGATATTGTAGTTGTCGGTGCGGGCCATGCGGGATGTGAGGCGGCGCTTGCGGCAGCGAGACTTGGGTTTGAGACGATCATGTTTACGGTCAGCGTGGACAGCATTGCCCTGATGCCATGCAACCCGAACGTCGGAGGAAGTTCCAAGGGACACCTTGTCCGTGAGCTGGATGCCCTCGGCGGTGAGATGGGCAAAAATATTGATAAAACGTTTATCCAGTCGAAGATGTTGAATGAATCCAAGGGACCGGCGGTCCATTCTCTGCGCGCACAGGCGGATAAGCAGGAGTATACAAGATCTATGCGTCGTGTACTGGAGAATACGGATCATCTCACGATCCGTCAGGCGGAAGTTGCTGAGATCCTCACAGAGGAGATTCCGGGAGAATACGGAACTTTTCAGGAAGAACATGAGGGGCATCAGGAGAGTGGTTATCCGGTGAAGAAACGGATCGTGGGCGTAAAAACTTACTCCGGCGCTGTCTATAAGTGCCGTGCGGTGGTTCTTGCAACGGGCGTATATCTTCGTGCGAGATGTATCTACGGCAACGTGAGTAACCCAACGGGACCGAATGGGCTGCAGGCGGCAAACCATCTCACGGATTCCTTAAAGGCAAACGGAATCGAGATGTACCGCTTTAAGACAGGTACACCTGCGAGAGCAGATAAGAGAAGCATCGATTTTTCCAAGATGGAAGAGCAGTTTGGAGATAAAAGAGTTGTTCCGTTCTCCTTTTCAACGGATCCGGAGTCGGTACAGAAGGAACAGATCTCCTGCTGGCTGACTTACACGAATGAGAAGACCCATGAGATCATCAGGAATAATCTGGATCGTTCCCCACTATTTTCCGGTGCTATCGAGGGAACAGGTCCGAGGTATTGCCCATCCATCGAGGACAAGGTCGTGAAATTCCCGGATAAGGGAAGACATCAGGTATTTGTGGAGCCGGAGGGACTTTACACGAATGAGATGTATCTCGGTGGTATGTCCAGTTCCCTGCCAGAGGATGTTCAGTATGCAATGTATCGGACAGTTCCGGGACTGGAAAATGTCAAAATTGTTCGAAATGCATATGCAATTGAATACGATTGTATCAATCCAAGACAGTTAAAAGCGTCTCTGGAGTTTAAAAATATCGATGGACTGTTTTCCGGAGGTCAGTTTAACGGAAGTTCCGGATATGAGGAAGCGGCTGTTCAGGGATTTATGGCGGGCGTGAATGCGGCAAGAAAGCTACAGGAGAAGAGTGCAATAGTTCTTGACCGTTCTCAGGCTTATATCGGCGTTCTCATCGATGACCTTGTGACAAAAGAAAACCATGAGCCGTACCGTATGATGACATCACGAGCGGAATATCGCCTGCTTTTACGACAGGATAACGCAGATCTCAGACTTCGGGGAATCGGACATGAGATCGGGCTTGTATCGGAAGAGCAGTATGAGTATGTGCTCTGGAAAGAAAAAGCGATCGAGGAAGAAATCAAACGCCTTGAAAAAGCGACGGTCGGTGCAAATGAGAAGGTGCAGGAATTTCTGGAGAAACATGGAAGCACGTCATTAAAATCCGGAAGTACGCTGGCAGAGCTTATCAAGAGACCTGAATTAAATTATGAGATGCTTGCGGAACTGGACGAAAAAAGACCGGAACTTCCGGCCGATGTGCGGGAACAGGTTGACATAAATCTGAAATATGACGGGTATATCCGCAGACAGAAGCAGCAGGTGGCTCAGTTTAAGAAACTTGAGGGAAGAAAAATCCCGGTGGATCTTGACTATACAACCGTCGGAAGCCTGAGGAGAGAGGCAGTCCAGAAACTGAACCTCTATAAGCCGGAGAATATTGGTCAGGCATCCAGAATTTCCGGTGTTTCACCGGCAGATATCTCTGTTCTGATGGTACATTTGGAGCAGATGGGAAGGAAATAATTCGATGACAGATGAATTTGTAAAATTATTTGATCAGGGCTGCGCGAATCTTGGAATCGAACTTTCAAAGCAGCAGAAAGAGCAGTTTTTTAAATATTATGAAATGCTGATCGAGAAAAATAAGGTGATGAACCTGACTGCAATTACGGAGCTTTCTGATGTGATCACGAAGCACTTTATAGACAGCCTGCTATTAGTCCTGGCTGCACCGGAACTTGGATTAAAACTCGATACCTCTGCAAAATACAGATGCATCGATGTAGGAACCGGAGCTGGATTTCCGGGAATCCCGTTAAAAATCGCATTTCCGGGGCTAAAGATCACACTTCTTGATTCTTTAAATAAGAGAGTGGGATTTTTAAAGGAGGTGATCGAGACACTGGGACTTACAGATATCAATGCTGTCCATGGACGCGCTGAGGATTACGGCCGTGATCCTAAATATCGTGAGCAGTATGATCTATGCGTATCACGGGCAGTGGCCAATATGTCCACACTTTCTGAGTATTGTATTCCGTTCGTAAAAAAAGGCGGGTATTTTATTCCGTATAAATCCGGAAAAGCCGATGAGGAAATCGCGCAGGCGAGATCAGCGGTAAAGAAACTCGGCGGAGAGATGCAGGATATTATTGTAAAATTCCTTCCGGAGACAGACGTAGAACGCACATTTGTCCCGGTGAAAAAGCTGGCGGCTACAGCAAAACAGTATCCAAGAAAAGCGGGACTTCCGGGGAAGGAACCGTTAAAGTAAGAAAAACAGAATAGTAAGAAAAGGATAGAACTTCAGGATCTGTGAGTATGGATCGTGAGGTTCTTTTTTTACACATTCGAAGGGTGAGCAGAAAAGTCAGGAAATGTTTCACGTGAAACATCTGAACTGAAGAATTCCCGAAATTGTTACAATTAAGTCATGACATCTTTTGGCTTTCATATTTGTAAAAACAAGAAGCATGATGATTCACTATATGCTGATTTGGACGAAAAAAGCACTTTATAATAAGCAGGCTTCCGACAAATTTTTTTATCCAAGACAGAATGTGATTGAAAACTTTAAACTAAAATTAACAAGAGTCCTGTAACACGTAAATAAATCAGAGCTGATGGAAGATTTATGGCTATTCGGGAGATATGTGCAATTGATGCACTGAATCATCGTAATGAATAAAGATTTATCATGCACAGCAGGAGTACCGCATAATGTACTTGATGTACCGGCCGTCGTAAAGGATAGACCTGAAGATAAAATATTGATCGATGTGGTATATCTCGGTCGAGAAGACGCCAACATCTTTTGAAGTTAAGAAGAATTTCTAAAAATTAACTCTTGATAAAAGTTACTTGTAACTGTTCAGTCCCCTCACAGTTAAGCGCAAAATTCCATTCAAGAGCAGCTCCGTGGATGGATTCTTGTGCTTTCAGGTATATACTTTCTTAGTTTACGGTCCGCGCGGCAAGTGCGCAGATCTACAGAACAGGTACTAAAAATCAAAAAAGATGCCGCTACTGTTTAGAAAGTAGTGGCATCTTTGCAAACACCGAAGAAGTGTTTCACGTGAAACATTTTAACAGATCTGATTTGAAGTGTTAGTTGAAGAACATCTGGACCGTGGAACTGACTTCTTCAGGGTTCTCAATTTGAGGAAGATGTTTGGTGTTTGGAATTGTACTGGACTCAATGGCCGGGTTACATTTTGTATATTCTTTTATGATCAGATCGATATCCTGCTCAGCTTCGCCGCCGAGGATGTAGATACTGTTGTCAATTTTTTCCAGAGTCTTTGTAATATTACATTTTGTATAATTACACTGGACACTGGCGTAGACGGATTTCGGGGAGTCACCAAGGTGGGCAGACTCGTGATATTTGTCGATGTAATGCGGGTTAACATCATAAGGATTATAGAAGTAGCTTTCAGAGAAGGTTCTGGAGATAATACTTCTTGCGGACGCAAAGTTGTAGAGCAGTGTACCAATGATCGGAAGATCAAGGATAAACTTATAGTCCCTTGCGGATTTTCCTGGTATGTGGCTGCAGGAGAGCAGAGAATCCGGATTGATAAACATCATCTGCTCAAAAAGATCCGGATTGTATCCGCAAGCCATTGTCACGATGGGAGCGGACGCACCGGTAGCAAGAATATTTGTGCGGCGTCCAATCTCGGATTTTACAAAATCGTTTAACAACTGCACATAGAGAAAATTTGTGTAAGTTAAATTTGGCTTCTCTGAACGTCCGCAACCTAAAAGATCTATGGTGTAGACAGTATAGTGCTCTTTTAAAAGTGGAATCAGAGAATCCCACTCACAGCTGCTGGACGCGTGAGTCAGGTCGTGTACGAGAAGAAGTGGTTTACCAGTGCCGGTTTTTGTATAGTAGATATTGCCAAGTCTCCAACGATAGCAGCGCGGTTCCGGCTGAGCAAGAAGATTTCTTGAAATGGCAGACATCTTGATATATTTGTTAATCAGTGCTGTTCCGACTGCGGCACCGGCTGAGAGGAGAATAGCAGTGATGATTTTATTTTTAGCTTTCATAGTTCACCTCGGGTTTAGATGATGATGTTATAGAAATACAGTTTCAAGGGATTGAGAGAGGAGAATAGTGGTTTCATGACTATATTCCTATTTGACAACTCCTTATTATATTATAATATAATTGGTAATGAGATACAACAGGCGAAAATGTGAAATGTTTTTGAAGATAAATGTTTCACGTGAAACATAAAATGAAGCTTGTATGATTTGCAAAAATGTTTCACGTGAAACATTTTTAATTTTATAAGGTAAAGCAATAGGAAAATAAGAAAAATTGTGTTATACTAAGTTTCGCTAATGATCGGATGGAAAGATTATCAAGATTCAAATGATAGAGAAAATCAGTAAATATGGTTAAAATGAGCAAAACCAGACTGATATGCGAAATAATTACAGGATAATAAAAGTAGAGCTGACCTGCAGAAAGGATAGAGGTATGGGACGTATTATTGCAATTACAAATCAAAAGGGTGGTGTCGGAAAGACGACGACTGCAATCAATTTATCCGCCTGCCTGGCTGAAGCAGGGCAGAGGGTGTTGACTGTGGACTTTGATCCGCAGGGAAATACAACAAGTGGACTTGGATTGGAAAAAGGAAATATTGACAATACTGTATACGAACTGCTGATGGGAGAATGCACCGTGGATGAGTGTATCAATCCAAGTGTGCAGGAACGTCTGGACGTGATGCCGTCGGATGTGGACCTTGCCGGAGCAGAGATTGAGCTTCTTGATATGGAAGAAAAGGAGAGTATTCTCAAGAAAAATATGGAACTGTTAGACGGAAAATATGATTTTATTATCATTGACTGTCCTCCGTCCCTGAACCTTCTTACGATTAACGCACTGACTGCGGCCAATACAGTTCTTGTCCCGATCCAGTGTGAATACTATGCCTTGGAGGGATTAAGTCAGGTATTAAAAACGGTAAATCTTGTTCAGAAAAAGCTGAATCCATCTTTGGAAGTAGAGGGCGTTGTTTTTACAATGTATGATTCCAGAACAAATCTGTCTCTGGAAGTTGTAGAGAACGTAAAAGAACACTTGAATGAAAATATTTATAAGACAATTATTCCGCGAAATGTCAGACTGGCTGAGGCACCGAGCTACGGCATGCCGATCAATCTTTATGACAGCCGATCATCAGGAGCGGAGAGCTACAGACTTTTAGCAGCGGAAGTCATCAGCAGAGGAGAAGAAATATAATGGCGAAGCGTGGATTAGGTAAAGGTTTAGGCGCGTTCTTCGGGGAAGAAGTCACAACTACGAAAGAGAACGCTGCAGAAAAAGTGAGCAGAAGTGAGAGAAAAGAGCACCTGATGGTAAATCAGGGCACCACGAAAAATACGGAAAAAGATGGAACGGGGAAAAAGACGGACAGCAGTCAACCAGCAAAGACGGGCACGAATGCTGAAACGATCGTAGTCGAAAAGATCGTCGAGAAGCCGGTGGAAAAAATTGTTGAGAAGATCGTCGAGAAACCGGTCGAGAAAATTGTTGAGAAAATCGTAGAAAAACCAGTCGAAAAGATCGTGGAAAAGCCGATAGAGCAGACATTGAAGCTTAACCTGATCGAACCGAACAGCGAGCAGCCGAGAAAAAAATTTGATGAGGAAAGCCTTCAGGAGCTGGCGGATTCTATCAAACAATATGGAATCTTACAGCCACTGATTGTCCAAAAAAAGGGAAATCATTATGAGATCATAGCCGGTGAGCGTCGTTGGCGCGCGGCAAAACTTGCCGGAGTCACAGATGTTCCTGTATTGATCCGTGAGTATGATAAGCAGCAGACTATGGAGATCGCGTTGATTGAGAATGTACAGCGTGCTGATTTAAATCCGATCGAAGAAGCACAGGCATTCCAGCAACTGATTCAGGAGTTTCATCTTACGCAGGAGGAGATTGCAAATCGTGTATCCAAGAATCGTGCGACGATCACAAACAGCATGCGCCTTCTGAAACTTGATATTCGTGTGCAGGATATGCTGGCAGAGGGAAAGATTTCCAGCGGGCACGCGAGAGCACTCCTGGGACTTGAAGAAGGTGAACGCCAGTATCAGGTAGCTGCAAAAATCATCGAGGAAAAATTAAGCGTACGTGACGTGGAAAAACTTGTCAAGATGATGAACCGTCCGCCGAAAGAAAAGAAACCGGAAAAGGGACCGGATATCGATCTCATCTACCGGCAGGTGGAAGACAAATTAAAGTCTATCATGGGTACGAAGGTCGTTATCAACCAGAAGGATAAAAATAAGGGTAGGATCGAGATCGAGTACTATTCCCAGGAAGAGTTAGAACGTCTGATCGAACTTATGGAGTCTTTAAGAGTGTAATAAATCAAACGAAAAGCACAGACACAAACGGAAGGACAGAAAACAGAAAATGGAAAACAGTATGTTATACAGTATCCCCATTGATCCAATGGTACTGATCGTCGGATTTTCAATCCTGTCATTGGTGTTATTGATCGTGGTGATCATTTGTATTGTAAAGCTCAATAAACTGTACCGAAGATATGATATCTTCATGCGAGGAAAAGACGCAGAGACACTGGAAGATACGATCATGGATATCATGGATGAGATGGAGGAGCTGCAGGAAAAAGATCGCTCCAGCAAGGATGCGATGAAACAGCTTTCTAGGCAGATAAAGTCCTCATTCCAGAAATTCGGATATGTTAAGTACAATGCATTCAAGGGCATGGGCGGCAATCTAAGCTTTGTTATCGCAATGTTAGACAACAACAACAGTGGTTTCATACTGGACGTTGTACACAGCCGTGAGGGCTGTTATATCTACTTAAAAGAGGTAGAGGAAGGTGCGACAGAGGTTCTCCTTGGCGGTGAAGAGCAGGAAGCGCTGGAGCAGGCGCTGGGATATGTAAAACGTCCGACGATGGATGAGCGCCTCGCAATGAAGGAAAAGGCCGCAAACAGCAAGAAGAAAGAGTTAAAAAGCGGCTCGGGAGAGCAGGATATCGAGGTTCCGAGCAGTGAGCGCAAAAAGAGCGAGCGCATGAAGGAATTGAGAAAACGTCAGGCAGAGCGCCGTGAGAATGAGGAAGAACGTGTAAAAAAGTATGCTGACGCATACGATGTAGAAGAAGTTGAGATTGAGACAGATACCATCGAGAATTTTGATGCTCTGCCAGATGATCCCGACGGTGAGGATAATAAAGGAGATTATTGATCCATATGCATAAATTTTTACGTGCAGCTGGTTTCAGCATGTATACAAAGAAAAAAGATATTGAAAAACTGCTGGATTTGCTGGAACGGCAGCCGTCAATGACGCGATGTGTTCAGGTCGACGAGGAGAGCAATGTCTGCGAAATGCGTACAGAAGTTGCTCCGGGCCTTGGAATTTCAATCATCGGAGAACTGAACGAAGAGGGAAATTTCGAGCGGGAGTTTTACTTCCCGTATCAGGAGAGCCATATAATCGGATCCACGGAAGAGTGTTCCGTTCAGAGACATACGGAGAAAGAGACTTACTCCGGCATGGTGGATGAGAATAAGGTCGGTATCACATTGATCTTCTACATCCAGAATTTTATGGAATTCAGAGAAAGAATGTTGGATAAAGAGCATCATTCCAAGATCAGTTCCGTCTGCTTTTCCGGGATGTCCGTCGGTGGAAAGGTCCTTCTTCCGATCAAGAAGAGCCAGAAACAGATCCAAAAGGCAAAGGTTGCTGCGAAAAACCGCAACAGTCTGATTGAGGCCGCAAAAAATGGGGATGAGGACGCCATGGAGAGTTTGACCATCGAGGATATCGATCTTTACTCCCAGATTTCCAGAAGAGCCATGAAGGAGGATCTCTACTCTATTATAGACTCCTGTTTCATGCCTTGTGGAGTGGAATGTGACCAGTATTCTGTCATCGGAGAAATTGAAGAAGTTGAAAAAATCCGAAATATTTACACAAAAGAGGAAATTTATCGTATGAAGATTGAGAGCCACGATCTGGAGTTTGTGGTCTGCATCAACAGTAAGGACCTCTTAGGTGAACCACAGCCGGGCCGTCGTTTTAAAGGACAGATCTGGATGCAAGGGACTCTGAAGCTGGAAGACATTATAAGAAAACAGGGAATAAAATAGGTTATAAAATAAAAGCCATCAGGGCACAGAATCTCAGATTACGGACTGTGCGCGATGGCTTTTAGCTTTTCAGTACAGCTTTTCGTGTGAAGTGAAGCTTTGATGTCTTGACTTTCAGGTTGTTGTTTGTTAAGATATATAGCGTAGCTTTTTTAAGTTGCGTGTTTCTGTGGATTCGGATTCGCCAGACGAAAGTGGATGAGTTCATAAAGTTGGTTACCGTGACCGAAAAGGCTGAAAAGCCCGAAAATACGGAATTTGTTCCCATAGTTAAATGGATATAACAAGCGCCTCCTAAGCACTAGTTGAGGGTTCGATTCCCCCTGGGAACGTGCATTTTTTGCA
>OBHX01001065.1_pt1 | contig 24821 bp, 25 predicted proteins | sample 1519331 | NCBI WGS metagenome assembly OBHX01 (sample SAMEA2602897, study PRJEB22501) | metagenome
AGGTATAGCCCTGCTCGCACAACAGCCGGATAAACTCTTTTTCCAGTTCCGCCTCACTTTGGTAGCTGTCAGAGCGCACCTTGGAGGGTTCATAGGTGGCAACAACGGTATCCTCATTGGTAGCCGCAACGATATTGAAAAAGGACATTTCTATCACCTTATACTTTCAAGAACTCCATTTACCGCCTTAAAAAGTTCATATTGATCGTCCAACTGCTCAACAATTTTCAAGCCGTGCATCATATTACAACGAATTCTGTAAATTGACATTAGGCAACCAAGAACTATATACTCTTCTTTTTGAGCTAAAAAACCTTCCATCGCTTTTCTCTCTTCCGGCTCTGTTTTCGGTCTTTTAGCGTTATCCGGATATAATGCTGTCCTTACATATTCTTCAATCATCTGTTCAAACAAGAACCTTCTTTGCTCAAATACTTCTGCCAAATCTTTTTGACTCTGAAAATCAATTTTCACATACGGGGCAACCTTTTTAAGTTCTTTATAATTACATTCATTATGGCAAAATTCTTTTTCAAACCAGTTCCATAAAATCGCGAATTTTCCAATTTCCAAAACCGTTTGGTCTTTTAATTCAAAATCTCTAATTTTCATAATCTCTCCTTAAAGCTCAACAGCTTATCCCGATAATACTCATACTGCTTTTGTCTTGCTTCAATCTCTGCGGGCAGGCCGCTGGTCAAATCATTGCAAAGATCGTCCAGCTGTTTTAACACTCTAACAATTCGGTTTTGTTCCTGCAAGGATGGAACCGGGATTCTTATTTTCTTCAGTTCTCCCATCGGTACACTCTGAACTGTTCCTCCTGCCGCCTTTTTCATGTACTCTTTTTTGATAAAGTCCGTTATTAAAATGTAACGCAAATACATTGGTTGAATCATGGTCTGGTTCGGCTTAATTGCATATACTCCCTCTTTGATGTTCCAGTTGGAGGGTTCTTTTTCAATTACAGCCGTTTCACCAATCGTTCCTGTACCTGAAAACAGCACATCCCCTACTTCCAGATTGGAGCGGTTATTGCACAGTTTCTGGGCTTCATCATTCATTCGGTCAGTCTTTTCCGACGGTACAATTTTTCCGTCTTTCATTTCCCGAATCGTAATATAATAATTCGTTGCATCCTCTGTATTGAGCTTAAAGAATTTTCGTGGATTCAAGCCAGTATTTAGAGAAACAATCACATCACCAAGTTCCAACCATACACAGCCATAAACATACTGAACAAGCTTAATCAGTGCTCTGCTCTGCTCTGCTCTGCTCTGCTCAAAATTGTGTTACCAGTTTCTGCAAATGTCAAGAGCTTATCTCGGTAATACTCGTACTGCTTCTGCCGGGCTTCGATTTCAGCAGGTAAGCCAATATTGAGGTCAGAACAGATTTTCTCAAAGTTGTCCAGCACATTTACAATGCGGTTTTGGACATCGAGAGGAGGAATATCCACTTCAAATTGTTCTAGCTCTCGCATTCCTAGGTTCGGCTGTGACCCATGGCTAGATTTTGCCTTTACCTGTTTTTGAACTCTTTCTGTTTGAAGCAAATAAAAAAGAAATCTTGCCGAATTTTTTTCATTCACTCTCATTGCAGCTAGCGGTGACCATATATTAAATCTAATATCTGTATCAACAAACGCTACCTTTCCAGTTGTTGAGCCCGATTTCACCATATAAACATCATTTTTCTGTGGTTTATATTTTTTACAGCACTCTTCGTCAAATTCTTCGGTAATATATCCTCTCCTTTTTTCAAAATGTATCTTTCCATCCCAAATCGAGTCAACAGAAATAAACGGCACTCCATTTTGAACAAATTGAGGTGTTGTATGTGGGCCATCTGTTATTGGCTGTGAAAGCATATCAAGTATTTTAACATGATTCCACTGAGGTTTCGTTGTCAGAAGATTATCTCTATAATACGCATACTGTGTCTTTCTGGCTGTAAGCTCTGCTGTAAGTTGCCTCTGCAATTCTACAACACTTTCAGTATAGCTATCCAACATACGGACAATTTCACGCTGAACATCGAGAGGAGGAATTGGAATCACTAAATTTTCAATTGCACTTCTCGACAGTCGTGGTATGCTCGCCTTTCTTACTTTTGAAGCAAGTTGGTTTTGATTGTTGAGGAGCAAATGGTAAATATATCGATTCAAAACATTCTCAGGGCATACAACAGTGAAACAATCATCAGCAGCCCAAAACGCCTTATCGCTAAATCCAATTTCTCCAGCTGCACCAGCTACAATAATAAAGGTTGTATTCGCATTATAATTGTAATCCGTATGATACCCCAACGGCGTTAAACTATTTTGGTATACAGGGTATTTTCCTCTTATAGAAAGCTGGCTTCTTACCACACGTTTTCCACGCTCAATCGATACAGCATCTACTAATTTCTTATATTTTACACCATCCGGGCAAAGCTCGCGAATCAGTTCATCCAGTTTACTCATCTTTATTTTCCCCAGTCATCTCTTCTACCTCATTCCAACCAAGTTCATGAATTTTTTGAAGTATTTCTTCACTATTTCTTATCAGTTCCTCTTTATTTTTCACGTTGTCAAGAATTCCGATAACAAGACGACGAAATGCACTATACTTTTTCAGACTTGTCTCTTCGTCAGAATGACCATGAACAACTTCGCTCAACTCGCTGAATAATGTATATCCTTTTTCTGAGAACTCTTTCGGAACAATGTGACACTCTCCATCGATTTTCTCCAGTGCCTGTCTAAATGGAAGTTTCCCTCCATTTTTTCCCGTTAGCTTTATGCCTTCATTTTGTGCTACTTGATATGTAACGCCTTCCATGATCTCTCTTAAATAAACAATCGCCCCTGCTCCCAAACCGTCTCTAAATGCTCTGTCAGCCTTATCAAGGAACTCTGTATACTTTCCATATTTTCCATATGAAATTAGCACATCATTCGGAAGTTTTTCTGTTCTCTTCAATATTCTCACCCACACTGCGGAATCAGCAATTTCATTTCTACTTTCTACGAGATACCAAACCGGGACTGTCCCTGTACAGCGTGGGCACTTCAATACACAGTCAATACTTACTAATCGATTTGTAACGCCAACACATGCAATCTTGGCCTTGTCGCCAGTTGAAAACGTCAATTCGCTCTCACAATTTTTGCAGTAAAATGTTCGACAAACAACTCCTACATCCAACCTTTTCTGTTCACCATATGGAAGTTTCTTCTTTAAGAATCCATCAACCTGTTTGAACTCCAAATCTGGTTCTTTTGACAACACATCTGATAAACGCATCTTTTATGTCCTTACATCAGTTTTCACTATTTTCAGCCAAATACCTGTCAAAATCGCTCTGGTACAGCCGATCTTGCACCACACGGTACTTTTCAAACTCCGTTTCGGCGTGCATCTTTGCAAGCTGCGCCGAGATTTTGCCTGCATCCTTCAGCACTTCCAGATCATCTGCCTGCAAATAGATGTCCAGCCGCTTGGCCCAGTCCTCCATGGTCATGGGGATATGACGGCGGGCGCGGTTCTCGGCAAGGTCGAGGTAAGCCGAAACGATCAGCTCCATGGACTTCATTTCATCTTCGGTCAGATAGTTTTTCGCCACCGAAACATCGCTCTTTTTAATTTTGCCGTTGGGAGCATCCTTCCATGTGTGAAGCCCCATGTGCGGCTTTTCGGCATCGGCACGCTCATAGATCAGCTCTGCCGCCGTATGGCGATGCACGGCATAGTGCATCTTATTCTGCACCTTTGCAAAAAACTCTTTTGTGGTCAGCGCGTTGCGGTCATAATCCAGCGAAGTAGCGTAAATGTCGGTGAGTTTCTGGTAGAAGTTGCGCTCCGAAATGCGAATCTCCCGGATGCGCTCCAACTGCTCTTCAAAGTATTTCTTGGTCAGGACTGTGCCGCCGTTTTTCAGGCGCTCCTCATCCATTGCCCACCCCTTGATGGTGTACTGCTCCACGATCTGATTTGCCCAGACACGGAACCGCACCGCCCGCTGGTTGTTCACCTTGAAGCCAACCGCAATAATCATTTGCAGATTATAGTGGTTCACACTGCGAGTAACCTGTCGGCCACCCTCATTTTGAACTATTCGGAATTTCCGAATAGTTGCCGCTTCGTCCTGCTCATGGTCAGCATAAATTTTTTTGATATGCTCATTGATGGTCGGAAGCCCCACATCGTAAAGGGTCGCCATCATCTTTTGCGTCAGCCAGATGTTTTCATCCTCGTAGCGCATCTCAATGCTGTCCTTGTCCTCGCCCGTAGAGGCAACAAAGGTCAGGTATTCCGCCGCAGAAGAACGTACCAATGCAGAATCTTTCTTTTCGTTTTCCATCTCAGCCCTCGATTTCTGCCACGATCTGGTCAATGGCAGCCCGCAGTTCGTTTTCTCGTGCTACGATTTGTGCAATTTCAGCGTTCAGCTTTACAATGTCGATCTTCTCACGGGTGTCCTTAGCCTCCACATAAGTAGAAACCGACAGGTTATAGTCATTTTCCTGCACCTCGGAATACTCTGCCAGATGGGAGAAGTGCGCTTCTTCTGCCCGCTGTGCAAAGGTGTCCACCATTTTGTTAATGTTCTCCGGGGTGAGTTTGTTGTTGTTCGTCACCTTGACGCACTCGGAAGAAGCATCAATGAACAGCACCTTATTGTCCGTTTTACCCTTTTTCAGTACCATGATGCAGGTGGCAATACTGGTACCAAAGAACAAGTTGCTCGGCAACTGGATGATGCAGTCAATGAAGTTGTTGTCCACCAGATATTTGCGGATCTTCTGCTCTGCGCCGCGACGGTACATGATGCCGGGGAAGCAGACGATTGCCGCCGTACCGTTGGAAGCCAGCCATGCCAGCGAGTGCATGATAAAAGCCAAGTCTGCCTTGCTCTTCGGAGCCAGCACACCAGCCGGAGCAAAACGTGGGTCATTGATAAGCAGCGGATTCTCGTCACCTGCCCACTTGATGGAGTACGGCGGATTCGATACGATCAGCTCAAAAGGTTCATCATCCCAGTGCTGCGGATTGGTCAGCGTATCCTCACAGGCAATGTCGAATTTGTCAAATTCAATGTCGTGCAGGAACATATTGATGCGGCACAGGTTGTACGTTGTGATGTTGATTTCTTGCCCAAAGAAGCCGTTGCGCACGGCATCCCGTCCCAGCACCTTTTCTGCCTTCAGCAGCAGCGAACCAGAGCCGCAGGCCGGGTCATAGACCTTGTTGATTTCCTTTTTGCCTACCGTACCAAGCCGGGTCAGCAGCTCCGAAACATCGGCAGGCGTAAAGAACTCGCCACCGGACTTGCCCGCATTGCTGGCGTACATAGTCATCAGGTATTCATAGGCATCGCCAAAGGCATCAATGTCATGCTCTTTCACATCGCCAAGGTTCATATCTGCCACGCCGTTCAGCAGTTTCACGAGCTTCTCATTGCGCTTGGCAACAGTCGCACCCAGCTTATTACTGTTGACATCGTAATCATCGAACAACCCTGCAAACTGCCCCTCGGAGGAGCTGCCCTTTGCGGATTCCTCAATGTGCCGGAAGACTGTTTCCAGCGTTTCGTTGAGGTTTTCATCGCTGGCCGCTTTTGCTCGTACATTGCAGAACAACTCACTGGGCAGGATGAAGAACCCTTTTTCCTGTACCAGCCCTTCCCGTGCCTGCTCTGCCTCTGCATCAGGCATATCCTCATAGCGGAAGTCCGGGTTGCCTGCATCAATTTCGCCCTGATTGATATAGCTGGCAATGTTCTCCGAAATATAACGGTAGAACATCGTACCGAGAACGTAGCTCTTGAAATCCCATCCGTCCACTGCGCCGCGCAGATCATCCGCAATCGCCCAGATTGCACGGTGCAGTTCCTCGCGTTCCTGCTCTTTTTTGGTGTCTACCATTTCTATTTCCTCCACAAAAATACTCTATATTTTATCATATACTATTCAGCGCAAATTCGCAATGCCGAATCACAAAAACAGCAGGAGGAAGTCCGTTTTATCTCTCTCCTGCTAGTCTTTTACTCGTAAATCAATTCTGCTGTTACAATTTCTTCGGCACGGCTACGGATATTGTTCATACGGCATACCCATTCGAGCTGATCTTGCCGTTTCAGTTCCTCGGTGATGCCCTCACTCTGACGCATCTGTTCTTCTGTTTGAATCATCGTATCACGCACCTGACGATCAAATTCTGCCAAATAGCTGTTCAGCTTATTTTCTTTTAATTGGCTTTGGTACGGTTGCGGGCGGTACTGCTTGATAAATGCAAGGCGCATATTGGCCCAGCAACCTAAATCGTTATAAGTCATATTGCACTCCTTATCTTTCGTCACGTTCTTGTTCACAAGTTTGTTCTTTTACAGGGTCGATACCGTGTCGCCGTAAAAGGCTCATCAAGCCTTTTTGCTCACGCTTCAGTATAAGATTTTCACGGCGCACTTCCCTGCTCTCGGATTTTGCCTCATTCAATTCTTGGGTATGCCAAAACTCAATATTGCCAAGTTCACTTACCAACTTAGAAACCTTTTGCTTCAGTTCACTAACAACGCCCTCCAACTGTTTGATTTTGGCATTTGCAGCGTCCAGAAGCCCTTGTAGACGGTCATCTTGACGGCGGTAGACAACATACTGTTTGGCGGCGTTCAGCAGATTTTCAAAGTCGCTTCGCGAAAGCGTTACCTTGTCGCTTAGTAATGCCTTTTTCACGCTGATATTCTCGATTTTGTCAATGTCAATGACCTGTTTTTGCACCGATTGCAGCATCTGCTCGATTTCGTCTATCTGCGTTTGCTTTTCCGCAATGGTAGTGTCCAATGCTCGAACCTCTTTGGCGCGCTCCTGCTTTTTATAGTCCAGAACGGATAGATGTTCCTCGTGCGTTCCAAGCTGCTCCCACTCAATACCGTGTTCCAACATAATCTCTGCCAGCACTTGTTTTTCACTCTGCGCCCACTGGTTCCACTCGGTAGCGCTGCGCGTACCGCCCTTGAAGCCAAGTTGCGAAAGCGCCTGTTTAAGCGACACGCGCGTATCCATGCCGCGTTTGCTGCCCGTGATATACGGCACGAAATCTATATGTATGTGGGGCGTTGCTTCGTCCATGTGCAGATGACTCCAGAACACGCGGAGCGTTGGGTTGCGTGCTTGAAATCTGTTCGCATATTCAATCAAGCACTGTTTAGCCGTTTCTGCCAGTTCCGTATGGATGCCTGTATCGTCCTTATTTCCAATCTGTAAGACAATTTCATGGAAAGGCTTTTCCTGTTTTGAGGAACAGATTTTCTCGTAGTATCCTCAATCCTACGGTCATTTCGGGTCTGTTTACCATTGAATCTTTCCTGTGCTTCATCGAACAGTTCATGGTAGACGTTTCGTATATCCTCGCGGCAAAACTCTATATTCAGATGGCTGCGGTTGGGGTCTACGTTGGATGCGTAAAATTCACGGCTGTTATGATTGAGGGAGCCTTTTCCCACCATTGCACTGATTGTCCTTTTCAAATCCACTCCTTATCTCCGGCGCAAGCCGGCACGGTTCTGTTACTCTTGCCAAGAGTAACGCAAAAGCACTTTTGACACTTCGTATCAAAAGCGCCTTTGCGCCCTGCGGGGCTACCTGTTGGAAAAAGAATATTTGCTACTGCTTCCGTGTCGGTCGTGTCGATGGTGACGGTATTTTTGCTGTCGAGCTTGCGCCCCAAAATACCGTCACGACCGTCACATATCGTCACGCTTTCGGCTGTTCCAATGTCAGGCAGACCGTGCGTCCATCGTGTGTGCGCTTACTCTCATAGCGGATTCCATAGTCATTATAAAGGCGGTCAGCGCTCACATTTAATTTTCGGGTCAGGACATTTGCTTGGATTTTCACGTCCGGCAGCAGAGCCAACAACTCCGTTGGTGTTCCACACCATGCAGAGCCAGCTGAAAGGAAAATCGTTGAAACAGCTTCCAACACTGGGTCTGGCGGTTGTTTCCAGAGTTGCGTTTCTGCACCTTGGAAATTCCACACGCACCGTTCCCGGTCAAATTCCAGCGTCAATTCCTGATCCGGCTGGTCGCGCCCGACAACATCGAGTGTGGCAATGTTGTCCGTCCGCCTCTTTTTCTGCATGATGAACGCGCCGTCCGCTGCGCCCAGCAGACCATTCGTGCCGGAGATCATATCGAAGCTATCCCCTGCTTCCATCTTCCGCGTATGGTGTACGACCAACAAGCAGATACCATGATTATCACTGAATTTTTTCAGCTTTGTCACAATCTCATAATCGCTGGCATAACTGTAACACTCGCCGCTTACCTCACGGATTTTCTGCAGGGTGTCAATGATAATCAGCCTGACATCTTGGTGAACCTTTACAAATTCTTCAAGCTGTTCATCCAAACCACCACCAACGGATTTTGCTTGTGTTGCAAAGTACAGATTGTCGGCTTCCTCTACGCCGAACATTCGGGAGAGCCGCCGCTGCAATCGCGCATAATCGTCCTCCAATGCCAAATATAGAACCGTTCCTTGATGTACTTCGTATTCCCACAGGGGTTGCCCTGTTGCCACCGTGTACGCAAGCTGCCCCATGAAGAAAGATTTTCCAATTTTAGGAGCGCCCACAAACAGATAAGTACCGCTGTACAACAGATTGTCTACGATAGGTCTGCGTGGCGGGTATACTGTATCGTACAGTTCTGTCATGGATATGGTTTTCAGATTGCAATTGTTGCTAGGGTCTGTTATACTATTGGTGCTATTTTTTAGTAACGGCTGCACCGCATCTGCGCCAACAGATGCATTCGGTGTGGTCGTTTTCTTTGTTTCGCTCATTCGCCGTCCTCTTTCATGCCATTCAGTGTGATTGCGATCATCTGCAATGTTTCCAACATATCCGGCGTGACTTCCTGTGCTAATGTAAGGCGCTGCAACTCCTCATAAATGTCCGCCATCTGATTTTTCAGAGCTTTGTACACTCTCGGATTTCCAACAACCCGAATTTCTCGATCTGTCAGCCGACTAACGATATAGTCCTGCTTTGTCAGTCCGGAAAGAAGTACTTTAATTTCGATTTGGTTGTTTTCCTCCGGCGATACGCGGAATGCCACAGTCTTGCTGCGCCAGCGTCCTTGCCTATCTAAAGCCTTTTCCATTACCGTTCCTCTCTTTCCATGTTCAATTTAGCCGCCATTTCCTGCTGCTTTGACGGGAATAGGTGCGCGTACTTGTAGGTAATATCAATGCTTTCATGCCCCACTCGGTCCGCAATAGCTACCGCAGAGAATCCCATCTCGATCAGCAGTGACACATGAGAATGCCGCAAATCGTGGATTCTGATGCGCTTGACCCCGGCCTCTTTTGCGCCCCTGTCCATTTCGTGATGTAAATAATACTTAGTCACCTCAAAGATTCGGTCAGTCGGCTTCACCTTGTAAAGCGATTTCAGATAGTCTCGGATTTCCTCTGTCAGAAAATCCGGCATTTGAACGACCCGAACGCTTTTCGGTGTCTTGGGGTCTGTAATCACATCTTTGCCATTCAAACGCTGATAGGATTTTGTGATAGAGAGTAGCCCTTTGTCCAAATCAAAATCTGCGGGTGTCAGCGCCAGCAGTTTTCCCTCGCGGATACCGCACCAGTAGAGGATTTCAAACGCATAGTAAGATAACGGCTTGTCCATCATCACTTCTGCAAATTTGAGGTATTCCTCTTTCGTCCAGAACAGCATCTCTTGGTGCTTGGAAGAGCCCATATTGCCCGCAGTCGTTGCTGCATTTTTGTTCAGTCCATAGAATCGTACCGCGTGGTTCAGAATCGCACTGAATTGACTGTGCAGCGTTTTCAGGTACGTTGGAGAATACGGTTCTCCGTTTTTGCCGCGGTAGTTTAACAATTCATTCTGCCACGCGATGACATCCTGCGGTTTAATATCGCAAAGTCGTTTTTCTTTGAAGTACGGCAGTATCTTAGTGCGAATGATATGCTCTTTAGTAGACCATGTATTCTCACGCAGACGGTTCTGCTTGTCAACAATATAGATTTCTACAAAGGCTTCAAATGTCATGGTCAAGTCAGCAGCCTGCTGAAGAAGAAATGTGCGTTCCCACGCCAAGGCTTCTTTCTTTGTGGGAAAGCCGCGCTTTAATTTCTTTTTCTTGACGCCTTTCCAATCCTGATAGTAAAAGGCTGCATACCATGTACCCTTTTGGGCATCCTTATACGCAGGCATCGGCATTCTCCTTTTCCGCACCGTAAATCTTTTCGTAATAGTACTGGCGGCTTACACGGCCACCCACAGTGGTATAGCCTTTGGCTTTCAGTTCCTCGTTCCACTGGTTGATCATCTTATAAGCCAATGCCTTAGAAACGTCCAATTCTGCGGCAAGTTCGTCCGCTCTGATAAAAATGCTTTTGTCCATTTTATGTTCCTCATTCAAATATTTATTTCAACTGGCTGAATGATTGACGCTTCACACCTATGTCGCCCCACATAGTCCTTTCCTATTTGAAGCTTGACCTTTTGCCAGTTAAGTCCTTTTTTCTTTTTGACTAAGCTTATATGTTTAACGTTTTCTCCATTATACTAAGCATATCTAGTTAAGTCAATTATCTAAGCTCATTTTCCCTAAACTTTTTTGTTAAATTTTTGTTGCGATTTTAATAGTTTAATGGTATAATACTCATGCAGTCGTTCATGCAATGCTGCGCTTGTACACTCACAGTACGAAGGAGTTATTAACGTTGTCAATTGGTGATCGAATAAAGAAAGCGCGCGTCTTTCGCGGTATGACTCAAAAGGAGTTAGGTATCGCTGTCGGATTTAATGAAAAGAATGCCGACATTCGGATTGCTCAATATGAAAGCAATACACGGAGGCCTAAGTCAGATACTCTCAATAAAATCGCAGAAGTCTTAGATGTAGGCTTTTTTACGCTTTACGAGCCCTATCCGCACAATGCAGAAAATATAATGTATTCTCTTCTCGACCAAGGAAATAATCCGACGCGAGTCCAATTAGAAGAGGTGCTTATCACCGATGGCCTACAGCGCTCTCAAAAACGTATAGCTGTTGTCTACAATTACGATCACATGGATGAGTACCTCCGGGAATGGAAACTTCGCAGGGAGCAGGTATTAAATCACACCATTACAGTAGAAGAATATACCGAATGGGTGGTCAATTGGCCTGACACCTCTGATGTCTTTGTAGACGAACCAAACTACAGGGATTGGAAGAAAACAGAAGAATAAAAATAGAACGCCCTCTGAAAAACTTACCGTTTTTCAGAGGGCGTTCTGCGTCTCTCAGTGCGAATAATCTTCAGTTAGTATCAAAGCAGTATCAAACAACTATCAATGTTTCAAATTTTATCGTTACTGCAATGATTATCAACGATTTCAAATTATTCAAACTCAATCGTTGCTGGCGGCTTGGTCGTGTAGTCGAACATAACGCGGTTGATGTTCTTGACTTCGTTGACGATGCGGTTGGCGGCGGTGGTGATGGTCTCGGTCGGCAGGATCGTGACCTCGGCCGTCATGAAATCGGTCGTCGTGACGGCGCGCAGGGCGATGGCGTAATCGTAGGTGCGCTCGTCGCCCATGACGCCGACGCTGCGCATATTCGTCAGCGCGGCAAAGTACTGACTCGGGCGCTGGGCCATGGGCAGCTTGTCGACCTCCTCACGCCAGATGGCGTCGGCATCCTGCACGATGGCGACCTTCTCCGGAGTTACATCGCCAATGATGCGGATAGCCAGGCCCGGGCCGGGGAACGGCTGGCGAGCGACCAGGTACTCAGGCAGACCCAGCTCGCGGCCGGCCTGGCGGACCTCGTCCTTGAACAGGTCGCGCAGGGGCTCTACGATTTCCTTAAAGTCCACGTAGTCAGGCAGTCCGCCGACATTGTGATGGCTCTTGATGGTGGCAGATTCGCCGCCGAGGCCGCTCTCGACCACGTCGGGGTAAATCGTGCCCTGGGCCAGGAAATCCACAGCACCGATCTTTTTTGCCTCATCCTCGAACACGCGGATGAATTCTTCACCGATGATCTTGCGCTTGCGCTCGGGGGCATCCTGACCGGCCAGCTTCTTATAGAAACGGTCGCGGGCGTCGACGCAGACAAAGTTGATGTCGAACTGGCCGCCCTCGCCAAAGACCTCGCAGACCTGCTCGCGCTCGTTCTTGCGCAGCAGACCATGGTCAACGAACACGCAGGTCAGCTGCTTGCCAATGGCCTTTGCCAGCATAGCTGCGCAGACGCTGGAATCAACGCCGCCGGACAGGGCGCAGAGCACCTTGCCGTCGCCGATCTTCTCGCGCAGGGCCTTGACGGAGTTCTCGACAAAAGAATCCATCTTCCAGTCGCCAGCACAGTGGCATACATTATAGACGAAGTTATGCAGAATTTTCGTACCGTTCTCGGTGTGCAGTACTTCGGGATGGAACTGCACCGCATACAGGCCGCGGGCCTTATCCTGCGCGGCAGCCACCGGGCAGTTGGGGGTATGCGCGACGATCTCAAAGCCGGGGGCAGCCTGTTCGATGTAGTCATTGTGGCTCATCCAGCAGACGTTCTGAGCGGGGAGCGTATCAAACAGCGGGCTGGCGGTGTCCAGGTCAACCAGCGTTTTACCGTACTCGCGCTCAGGCGCTTTGCAGACCTTGCCGCCCAGCATGTGCATCATCAGCTGGCTGCCGTAGCAGATGCCGAGGATGGGCACGCCCCAGTTGTAAATTTCGGGGTCGATGGTGGGCGAGTCCGGCAGGTAGGCACTGTTGGGACCGCCGGTAAAGATAATGCCTTTCGGGTTCTTGGCCTTGATTTTGGCAAGGTCGGTACGGTAAGAATAGATCTCGCAATATACGTTGCATTCGCGGACACGGCGGGCAATCAGCTGATTATACTGACCGCCGAAATCCAGAACGATGACAGTTTCCTGCTGCATGAGGGGTCTCCCTTCTCTATTTGTAGTCCTATTAAGTTATTATAGCACATCAGGCAAGGTTTGAACAGATGGGGAGGAAAAATAAATTATTTTTGCGCGGAAGGTCTGCAGTGACGGGAACGAGCTGCGGCGGCCAGGGGACTGGCCGCCCTACCCGCGGGGCAAAGGCCGTAGGGCGGTCAGTCCCCTGACCGCCGCCCTCCACATCACACCAGCTCCACCTTATATTTCTCCAACCAATAATTTAGCTGCACAAACCATGCGATGGTCTGTGGAGTGGTCATAAGCTGGCCGTACCATGGGATGGGGTTATCCGCGCCCGACATCAGCAGGGTTTCCAGTGCGTCGGCCTTGATAATGCGCAAAATTGGTGCGGCTGGGTCGACCAGAATACCTCGCAGTTCGGCTGTAACCGCCGCCAGGTAGCTGGGGTTCCAGGTTTTGGGGTAGGGGCTTTTGCGCCGCCACAGTACTTCATCTGGCAGCACGCCGCGCATGGCTTCGCGCAGCAAGCCCTTCTCCTGCCCGCCCCAGTCCTTGAACTCCCACGGCACCGAGTAGAGATACTCCGCAATGCGGTAATCGCAGAATGGCACGCGCACTTCCAGGCCGCTGTACATACTCATGCGGTCCTTGCGGTCGAGCAGCGTCTGCATGAACCACTTGAAATTCAAGTTGATCATCTGGCGCATACGGCGTTCCGCTGCGGGCAGCCCGGGGCGGATGGATGTTTCTGCCAGGGTCTGCTGATAGCGTGTATCCACAAAGGCAGCCGGGTCAATGCCGCCCAGCACGCCGGGCTTGAGGAACGACGCGCGGTAGGCTGTGGACTGCGCCCAGGGAAAGCCGTACTTTTCCCGCACGGCGGGGTCACGATACCACGGATAGCCGCCGAAAATCTCATCGGCGCATTCCCCCGACAGGGCCACAGTGGCATGGGGCTTGATGTGCTGGCAAAACACAAGCAGTGACGCATCCACATCGGCCATGCCGGGCAGGTCGCGGGCATCCACCGCCGCATACAGCGCCGGGACAAGCTCCGGGGTGTCCAGCGTGACCCAGTGGTGGCGGGCGTGGAGAAAATCGTTCATCTTGCGGATGTAGGGTGCATCCGCGCCGGGCTGGAATTTTGTCGCATGAAAATACTTTTTATTGTCGCGGTAGCCAACCGAAAAAGTTTGCAGCTGCTTTCCCTGCGCCGCAAAATGGGTGTCGGCAATGGCGGAAATCAGGCTGGAATCCAGCCCGCCCGAGAGGAATGTCGCCACGGGTACGTCAGAGACAAGCTGGCGCTCAATGGCATCCGTCACCAGGTCACGGACTTTTCGCGTCGTGGCCGCAAAATCATCGGGGTGGTCGTGGTCGGTCAGCTGCCAGTAGGTGTGCAGCGTCAGGCGGGCGGTGTCGGCATCGTAAGTTGCGCACTGGCCGGGGAGCAGTTCCCGCACGTTTTGAAAAACACCGCAGCCCGGCGTGCGCCCAGGGCCTAGCAGCAGTACTTCAGCCAAACCGTTGGCGTCGATGCGCGGCGGTACTGCCGGGTGGGCCAGCAGGGTTTTCAGTTCGCTTCCAAAAATCAGACTGTCCTCGGCCTGGGTATAGAACAGTGGCTTGACGCCGCAGCGGTCGCGGGCCAGAAAGAGCGTACCTGCGTTCACCCGCCAGACTGCGAAGGCAAAAATACCGTTGCACCGTTCCACGCAATCCGCGCCCCATTCGGCAAAAGCGTGGAGCAAAACTTCCGTGTCCGAATGGCCGGTGAAGCTATGGCCGCGGTTTGCCAGCGCGGCACGCAGCTCTGATGTGTTGTAAAGTTCGCCGTTGTAGACGAGGACGTAGGTTTCGCCCTTCCAATCCAGCTGCATGGGCTGCAGGCCGTTTTCCAGATCAACGACCGCCAGCCGCGCGTGGATGAGTGCTGCCCTGCCGCTGATATACATACCGCGCTGGTCCGGCCCACGCCGTGCCAATGTCTGCTGCATGGAGCAGTACGCCCCATAGTGTGCCTGGATGGCCCGGGGGTCACGCCCCACCTGCCCCGCAATTCCGCACATAAAAATGCCCCCTTTGCATCATTCGTAGAAGTGTATGCAGGAGGGGGCAGGAGTATGATTTTGTTTTATTTACCTGCAATCGCGTCGGCAATATGCCCGGCGACGGCGTCCTTGCTTTGCAGGGGCAGTTCGGTGATGCCCTGGGCGGTGATGATGGTGACGACATTGGTGTCAACACCGAAACCTGCACCGGGGACTTTCAGATTGTTGGCGACGATCATGTCCATGTTCTTCTTTTTCAGCTTGGCAGTGGAGTTTTCAATCAAATCGCGCGTCTCCATCGAGAAGCCGCAGACAAACAGCTTTTCTGGCTTGTGTACGCCGACCCAGGCGAGGATATCATCAGTGCGTTCCAGTTCAATATTCATCTCGCCGTCGTGTTTTTTCACCTTATCGACGGCCACGGTGGCCGGGCGGTAGTCCGCCACAGCGGCCGCCATGACGAGGGCGTCAGCGTCCATAGCGTTGGCCTTGACAGCCTCAAACAGGTCAGCCGCGGTGGTGAAGGGCACTATGTTTACAAACGGTACCGGCGGCAGCGTGCAGCCGGTGGACGCCAGCAGCGTGACGTCTGCGCCGCGCAGCATACAGGCGCGGGCCACGGCATACCCCATTTTACCGGTGGAATGGTTCGTCAGGTAGCGCACCGGATCCATCGGTTCCTGGGTCGCACCGGCAGAGACAACGACCTTTTTGCCCTTCAGATCCTTCTCACAGGCCAACTCTCGCAGAACGTAATCCACCAGCACACCCTCATCGGGCAGGCGGCCCGAGCCGACATCGCCGCAGGCCAACATGCCGGACCCGGAGGGAATGACCGTGAAGCCGTAATGCTCCAGCGTTTTCAGGTTGTCCTGGGTGATCTGGTTTTCCAGCATATGGGTGTTCATGGCCGGGGCGATGAGCTTGGGGCAGGTCGCTGCCAGCGTGACGGTGGTCAGCATATCGTCCGCCTGGCCGTGAGCCATCTTAGCAATGACGTTGGCCGTGGCCGGGGCAATCAGCATGAGGTCCGCCGCGTTGGCAAGGCTGATGTGGGCCACATCGTACTGGAAGTTGCGGTCAAAGGTATCGACCTGGCAGCGGCGATGGGTCAGTGTCTCAAACACCAGCGGCGAGATAAACTCGGTGGCGTTTTTCGTCATCAATACGTGAACATCCGCGCCCAGCTTGACCAGCGCATGTGCCACATTGGGCATTTTGTAAGCGGCAATGCCCCCGGTGATGCCGAGGACGATGGTTTTTCCGGTAAGTAACATAAAATCAACACCCTTAATAACTAGATAAGAGATAATAGATAAAAGATAATAAAATCGGTTGGGTTTTCGCCTTTGGCGAAAACAAAATTTGTATTGTGGTTATTATAGCAGATTGACGCCTTATATGCAAACAAGTATAATAATTTTGTGCGGCGCAAAGCGACGCGATCCACCATATTTCTTAATCTATTATCTCTTATCTTTTATCTATAAAAGGAATTTATTATGGTTCTATCAGTCGATATCGGCAACTCCAACATCTGCATTGGCGGGCTGGCGGAGGCAGGACACCGTGAAATTGCGTTCACCACCCGCATGGTCACGCGGCCCCGCTGCACCGTGGACGAGTATGCCGCCGAAATGAAATTTTTGCTGCACCGCCTGACCGTGGAGCCAACGGCCTGTGAGGGCGTCATTGTATGCAGCGTTGTTCCCCGGCTGACCGGCGTGCTGGCTGCCGCCTGCAAGCGGTTGACCGGCAAAGAGGCCCTCATCGTCAGCTGTGAGCTGGATACCGGGCTGACCTTTCAAGTGGACGAGCCGGCGAAGGTCGGTCGTGACCGTCTGGCCGATGCTGCGGCAGCCGCCGCGCACTATTCCCTGCCCTGCATGACCGTCGATTTGGGCACGGCCACGACCTACAATGTTATCTCGGCCAATCGTGAATTTCTGGGTGGCTTCATCGTGCCCGGCGTGCAGACCAGCCTGCGGGCCATCAGCGCGGGCACGGCGCAGCTGCCCCCCATTGCGCCCGAGCCGCCCGAGCATCTGATTGGTGCCAACACGGTGGCTGCACTGAACAACGGGGCCATGTTTGGCACTGCCGCCCAACTGGACGGACTGGCTGACCGCGTGGAGGCAGAACTGGGCCAGCCGCTGACTGTGGTTGTGACCGGCGGGCTTGCACCGTACATCACCCCCTGCTGCAAGCGCAAAGTCATCTATGACGCAGACCTGCTGTTTAAGGGGCTGGCGCTGATTTGGGAGAAGAATCACCTATGAAGAAGTTGGTTGTATATATCCACGGAAAGGGCGGCAGTGCGGCGGAAGCCGAACATTACAAGAAACTGTTTCCTGCGTATGACGTCATCGGATTCGATTATCAGGCACAGACACCTTGGGACGCTGTTTCGGAGTTTACAGCATTTTTCACACCGCTGCGCCAGCAGTACGATACGGTCGTACTGCTGGCAAACAGCATCGGGGCATTTTTCTCGATGAGCGCGTTATCCGAAAAGTTTATTGACCGAGCGTTGTTTATCTCCCCCATCGTGAATATGGAAACGCTCATTTCCGATATGATGGGCTGGGCTGGGGTGACGGAGAATGTGCTGCACGCGCAGGGCGAAGTCGCCACCGATTTTGGCGAAACCCTGTCGTGGGAGTATCTCTGCTACGTGCGGGCACATCCGCTTGTGTGGGATGTACCAACCTGCATTTTGTACGGCGAAAAAGACAATCTGACCTCCTATGAAACGTTGGCCGCGTTTGCGCAGAAAGTCCATGCGCCTATTACGGTCATGCCAAGCGGCGAGCATTGGTTCCACACCGAAGAGCAGATGTCGTTTTTGGACGAATGGGTCAAAGGGCAATGTTTATGAAAAAGCTGTATGGGATTTTGAAGGCCGCCCTCGGGGGTTTCCTCGGTGTGTTTTTGGGCATGACAACGTACACCTGCTGGGACTACCGCGCCCACCCCGGACTGTATGCGCTGCAATCTGCACCGTGGTATCTGAGTATACAGATTCATGCGGTGCTTACCGTGGCGGCTTACGCAGTGCTGCTGGTGGGAATGTGGATTATTAAGCGGAAGATGAAATAGAAGCAGCTGCAGGGGCCGCGTATACACGGCCCCTGCTGGGTAGCATCTGGTATATTACACGCCTCACAATATTGCAAAAGCCCTGCTGTATTGCACTGATACAGCAGGGCTTTATCTAAGGCAACACCGCACAATTCCCGCCTTACGGCTTAAGCACCGCTTCGGCGGCTGCGACACTTAGAATTGTGCGGTATTGCCCTAATTTTACATATCGGGCGTAACAGGCACGGCACCGTAGTTGCGGATGTTCAGCACATGGCAGCTGCCCTCGCCGAAGCAGCCGTCAATGGCCGCCTTGTAGGCATCCAGCAGGTCCACCGGCACAAACGCCTGGATGGTACCCGCAAATCCGCCACCCTGCAAGCGCCAGGCGCCGCGGCCGTTCAGCACCTTCTGGCTCAGGGCCAAGGCCAGGGGCACGCCCTGCTCCTTCGGGGCCTTGATGCTGTACGCGTTCTGGTTGAACTCAAAGCTGGAATGGCCGCCCTCGATGATGAGTTTGAGGAAGGTATCAAAATCATCATCGCGCACGGCGTCGCAGAGCTGCGCGGCGCGGCGGCAGTCATTGTAAAAGTGAATGGCACGCACGACGGCGCGGTCACCCACGGCCTTGCGCAGCTGCGGGATGGCCTTGTAGAACTCATCCTCGTCGACGTCGCGCAGGACCTTTTTGCCGAACTGCGCGGCGACGCTCTCCATTTCGCGGCGGATGGCGGCATAGTCGTCGGTCAGGTCGGCGTGGCTGCCCTTCGTGTCACTGATGCACATGACAAAGCCGTGCTTGGCCAGGTCAATGGCCGTCTGGCCCACGACCGGGTTGGACGGATCCTTGAAGTCGATAGTGATGACGCCGCCGACGGCGCAGGCGGTCTGGTCCATCAGGCCGCAGGGCTTGCCGAAGAACACATTCTCGGCGTACTGGCCGATCTGGGCAATTTTGACCTGGCTGAATTTTTCCATGTCATTGTTGTTGTACTCACCGCGCAGGATGGCACCGATGCAGACCTCGAACGCCGCCGAGCTGGACAGGCCGGAACCGCGCAGCACATTGCTGGTGGAGTAGCAGTCAAAGCCACCCACCTTGCCGCCTGCATCCACAACGCCCTTGGCAACGCCGCGGATGAGGGAGGCAGAATGCTCGGCCTCGCGGGGCTGCGGGGTCAGGATGTTGACGTCAACATCGTCGATTTTGTCAAAGCCCAGGGACTTGACACGGATGACGTTTTCCTCGTTCGGAGAGACAACGGCCACCATGTCCAGATTGACGGAACCTGCCAGCACGACACCGTTGTTGTGGTCGGTGTGGTTGCCGCCGATCTCGGTGCGGCCGGGGGCTGAGTAGAGACGGACGGTGCGCTCAGTGCCGTAAGCCTTTTCAAATTCATTGATCAGGTCGGTATAGCGCTTGCGCTGCTCCTGCACGGCAGCTGCGCCGTACAGCTTGGTAAATGCGGCGTCGTATTCGCCCTGCACGATCTGCTGTTTGAGTTCAATGGTATTTGCCATAATTCCACTCACCTTTCCTGTCGAACAGCTCTTTTTGTAATTATGCACAAATTGAGCCTTATGTTTTTGGGCAAGCAGCCAAGGAGCCGGCGGCCTGCGTGTTTCTTGTTCTCAGTATAGCAAATCCTGCAAAAAATGCAAACAGTTTTTGCGCCGCGTTTATGGACTTTTGATGAATCCTCTGCTATAATAGAGATACTATGCAAGCGAGGTGCAGCCATGACCATCAATGAGATGAAACAATCCTACAAGCAGAGCTACACGGACAATGTTGAGCTCTCGATTTTTAACTGCGGGCACGAGCCTTGCCTGTCGGGCCACACGTGGGGCCCCGGTGTGCGCGACCACTACCTGATCCACCTGGTTGTGGCGGGCAAGGGCGTCTACCAGGTCAATGGTGCATCGTACACTTTGCAGGCGGGCGATCTGTTTTTGGCCAAACCCAACCAGCTTATCACCTACGCTGCCGACGAGACCGACCCCTGGGAGTACTACTGGGTCGGCTTCAACGGCGCGTGCGCCAATAAGCTGGTGCAGCAGACACCGTTCTCGGACCTTCACCCGGTTCACCACTGCAAGGACCCGCAGACCGTGCGCGAGGCTTTGTATAATATCTATCTTTCCCGCGGGACCGAGCCGCAGAACGAAGCCCTGATGACCGGCTATCTGTACATTTTTATGGCGCACCTGATGAAGGAAGCCCGCGACGCCATGCCGAATGTTGGGTCGTCCAGCAGCCAGTATGTGCTGGCCGCCATCAAGTTTATCCAGTTCAACTACTCCCACGATATCTCGGTGGACGACATTGCCCAGGCCGTCGGCGTCAGCCGTAGCCATTTGTACCGCGTGTTCATGTCCAACGTCGGGCAAAGCCCCATCGACTACCTGACGAGTTACCGCATCAGCGAGGCGTGCAGCCTGTTGAAAAATTCCGGGTTGTCGATTGCCGAAATCGCCGTATCTGTGGGATTTTTTGACCAGTTCTATTTCTCCCGCGTCTTTAAAAAGGTCAAGGGCGTGCCGCCGAGCAAGTACCTTGTCACATTGGAAAAAGAAGCACAGGCTGCGCCGCAGCCCATCAATCCGTAACTACAAGGAGCAACTATGCCTTTTAAGAAAAACCAGATCGTAACTTTGCAGATCGAGTCTCTTTCCAACGACGGCAGCGGCGTGGCCCATCAGGACGGCCAGGCCGTTTTTGTGCCGCTGACTGCCCCCGGCGATGTGACCGAGGTGCGCATTGTCAAGCCGATGAAGACCTACGCCTTTGGTCGCGTGGAAAAGCTCATCACCGCCGGGCCGAACCGCATTCAGCAGGATTGCCCGGTGGCCGGGCCTTGCGGCGGCTGTGGGTTGCGGCATATCAGCTACCAGGCCGAGTGCGCCGCCAAGACGCAGTTTGTGCGCGACGCCTTTGCCCGCCTGGGCAAGCTGGATGTGCCGGTGCTGGATGTGCTGGCCGCCCCTGCGGTGGACCGTTACCGCAACAAAGTCCAGCTGCCGGTGGGCACCGATGAAAATGGGCATATCGTGACCGGGTTCTTTGCCGGGCGCAGCCACCGCATTGTGGCATGCAGCGACTGTAAGTTGCAGCCCGCGTGGATGAACCAGCTTGCCGCCCGCACCTGCGAATTATTGGAAGAGAACGGCATCACCGCCTACAACGAGGAAACCCACACCGGCCGTGTGCGCCATTTGTATATGCGTCAGGGCTGGCACAGCGGCCAGCGGTTGCTCTGCTTTGTGGTGAACGGCAACGGCCTGCCAAATGAGGCTGAAATTTGCGCTGTTTTGCAAAAAGAATTTGATTTAACGACGATTTTGATTAACCGCAACAGCGAGCGCACCAACGTAATTTTAGGCCGCAAGACCCGCACCGCCGCCGGCCCCGGCACTATTGAGGATACATTGGCCGGGGTGCCGCTGCACATGGGCGTGCACGAGTTTTACCAGGTCAATACCCCCGCCGCCGAAGTACTGTACGCCAAGGCGCGGGCGTATGCCGGGCTGAAGCCTGACGACTTTTTGCTCGACCTATACTGCGGCATGGGCACGATCGGGCTTTCGATGTTGCCGGACTGCCAGCGCCTTGTTGGCGTCGAGGTCGTGCCCCAGGCTGTGGAAGGTGCCAAGGAGACCGCTGCACGGCTGGGACTGGGCGCAGAAAAGGCAGATTTCCGCTGCCAGGACGCCGGTGCCGCTGCGGCCCAGCTGGCCGCCGAGGGGGCCCGCCCCGATGTAATTGTTGTGGATCCACCGCGCAAGGGCTGCGACGAAGCCACGCTGACCGCCATTGCCGAAATGGCCCCGCGCACCGTGGTCATGGTCAGCTGCAACGCTGCCACCGCCGCCCGCGATACCCGCTGGCTCGCCGAGCATGGCTACAAGGCCGTGGAGGTGCAGCCGGTGGATTTGTTTCCTCGGACGCGGCACGTCGAAGCGATAGTTTCGCTACAAAGAGAAATCTAGTAGAAATCCTCCGTTTTACGTTGTTTTCTCGTCATGTTGTGTTCGATGGCGAGGGCGATAAACTCCGCAACAAACGCATTGAAAATCACATTACTGTTTCGGTGGTAATTGATATGGAGTGCGGAAACACAAAGAATTGAATATCTAACAATCGGCATAGCCGCAGACTTTCACAAAAAGCCTGCGGCTTTTTCTTTGCCCAAAAACAGAAAGGAGGCATCCGTGAAATGGCAGTTTTTCGGGTAGAAAAGAACAGCGGCTACACGGTCATGTCAAACCACCACCTGCGGAACCGGGCCTTGTCCCTGAAAGCCAAGGGCTTACTCTCCCAAATGCTCTCCCTGCCGGAAGATTGGGACTACACCCTGCAAGGGCTGGCCCGTATCAACCGGGAAAGCATTGACGCGATACGGCAGGCCATCCGGGAACTGGAACAGGCAGGCTACATCCAGCGTTCCAGAGAACGGGACGAGAAAGGGCGGCTGCGTGGTGCAGACTATGTGATCTTCGAGCTGCCGCAGCCTGTTCCTGCATCGGTTTCACCTACATTGGAAAATCCAACGTTGGAGAATCCCACGCAGGAAAACCCTACGTTGGAAAATCCAATGCAATTAAATAAAGATAAACTAATTACAGAAAAACAAAAGAAAGAGGGATTAAATACCGATTCCATTCCTATCCATTCCCCAAACCCCTTGCCTTTGGACGAGGACGAGGCAGCGGCACCGCCGCCGGAACGGACGGAAAACCGAAAGGAAGCGGCCTATCAAATCTACCGGGACCTGATTTTGGAGAACATCGAGTATGACACCCTCACCCAGAATCCCCGGATAGACCGGGAGCAGCTGGACGAGATCGTGGACATCCTGCTGGAAACCGTCTGCACCAACCGCAAGTCCATCCGGGTGGCCGGGGACGATTACCCGGCAGAGCTGGTCAAGGCCAAGTTCCTGAAACTGGACAGCCATCACATCGAGTTCGTCATGGACTGCCTGCGGGATAACACCACCAAAGTCCGCAACATCAAGCAATACCTGCGGGCCATGCTTTTTAATGCGCCCAGCACCATCAACAGCTACTATGCGTCCCTTGTGGCGCACGATATGGCGCAGCCCGATTGGGGCCGCCCGCCCAACACCTGACCGAAAGGAGCGTCCACCCATGAGAACCCTTTACCTGCGGCGGCTGGTGGTTCCACCCTAGCTGCCGCTCTGAATTTTCTGCAACAAGGAGGGATTCATATTGCAGGAAGAAGTCACCCAGAAAACTATTGCCCTGTCCATGAAAACGGGCAAGCTCACCGCCCAAGCGTTGCAAGCTGCCCTGAAAAAATATTTGCAGCACCGGGCCAAGGGGCCAAAGCTGCACCACGGCAAGCAAAGCCTGAAACAGCTGAAAGCCCACGGCGCGGCCCTGACCAACATTGAAGTCACGGAAGCGAACATCGGGGCGTTCAAGCCCTGCGCCAAGAAGTACGGCGTGGACTTCACCTTGCGCAAGGACAAGACCACCCAGCCGCCCCACTACATCGTGATCTTCAAGGCCAAGGATGCGGACAATTTGGAACAGGCGTTCCGGGAGTTCACCGCCAAAACGCTCTCCAAGGAGCAGCGGCCCTCTATCCGCAAGGTGCTGGCAGCAGCCAAGCAGAAAGCCGCCCAGCAGCCGAAACGTGCGAAGGAAAAAATCAAGCAAAGGGGGCTGGAACGATGAAGCCTGAACTGAAAAAGCTGCTGGTGCTGAATCTGCCGTATCTGCTGTTCGTGTACCTGTTCGCCAAATGCGGGCAGACATACCGTCTGTCGGCGGGCGCGGATGCTTCGGCCAAGCTGCTGCACCTAACGAGCGGCATCTCCGCCGCCTTTGCAAGCCCGCTGCCCAGCCTGCACCCGTTTGACCTGTGTGTGGGCGTTGTTGGGGCGGTGGCTGTCCGTCTCATTGTGTACAGCAAGGGCAAGAACGCCAAGAAGTACCGCAAGGGTGAAGAATACGGCTCTGCCCGGTGGGGCACCGCCAAGGATATTGCCCCCTACATCGACCCCAAGTTTGAAAACAACATCCTGCTGACCCAGACCGAACGCCTGACCATGACCGGGCGGCCCAAAGACCCCAAGACGGCCCGGAACAAGAATGTGCTGGTGATCGGCGGCTCCGGCAGCGGCAAGACCCGCTTCTATGTGAAGCCCAACCTCATGCAATGCTTTCCCACTTCCGACTATCCCACCTCATTCGTGGTCACAGACCCGAAAGGTACTCTGGTTCTGGAAACGGGCCAAATGTTCCAGCGGGCAGGCTACCGGGTGAAAATCCTGAACACGATAAACTTTTCCAAGTCCATGAAGTACAACCCCTTTGTTTACATCCACTCGGAAAAGGACGTGCTGAAGCTGGTGAATACCCTTATCGCCAACACCAAGGGCGAGGGTGAAAAATCAGCAGAAGATTTTTGGGTGAAGTCGGAACGGCTGTTCTACACGGCTCTGATCGGCTACATCTGGTACGAGGCCCCGGCAGAGGAAATGAACTTCACCACCCTGCTGGAAATGATAAATGCCAGTGAAGCCCGCGAGGATGACCCGGACTTTCAAAGCCCGGTGGACCTCATGTTTGAGCGGCTGGAACAGAAAGACCCGGACCACTTCGCTGTCCGGCAGTACAAAAAGTTTCTGCTGTCGGCGGGCAAGACCCGTTCTTCCATCCTGATAAGCTGCGGTGCCCGTTTAGCCCCATTTGACATCCGGGAGGTGCGGGAGCTGATGGAGGACG
>OBHX01001078.1_pt1 | contig 24696 bp, 26 predicted proteins | sample 1519331 | NCBI WGS metagenome assembly OBHX01 (sample SAMEA2602897, study PRJEB22501) | metagenome
CGGCAGCTTCCTCTTCCTCGGTCCCACGGGCGTCGGCAAGACGGAGCTTGCCAAGGCGCTGGCCGAGAGCCTGTTTGACGATGAGCGCAGCATGGTGCGTATCGATATGACCGAGTACATGGAGAAGTTCTCCGTCTCGCGTCTGATCGGCGCGCCCCCGGGATACGTCGGCTACGACGAGGGCGGTCAGCTCACCGAGGCCGTGCGCCGCAAGCCGTACTCCGTCGTGCTGTTTGATGAGGTCGAAAAGGCGCACCCGGACGTGTTCAACATCCTGCTGCAGATCCTTGACGACGGCCGCATCACGGACAGTCAGGGCCGCACGGTGGACTTTAAGAACACGATCATCATCCTCACGTCGAACCTCGGCAGCCAGTACCTGCTCGACGGCATCGGTCCGGACGGGGAGATCACCGCGGACGCCCGCGAGCACGTGCAGGCGGAGCTGCGCCGCGCCTTCCGGCCGGAGTTCCTCAACCGTCTGGACGAGATCCTCATGTTCCGTCCGCTCACGCGCGACAACCTGTCGCACATCATCGACAACCTCATCGCCGCCCTGCGCAGCCGCCTGGCTGACCGCACGCTGAACCTTGAGATGACCGACGCCGCCAAGGCGCTCGTCATCGAAAACGGGTATGATCCGGTCTACGGTGCGCGTCCGCTCAAGCGCTACCTGCAGAGCCACGCCGAGACGCTCATTGCCCGCACCATCCTCTCCGGTGACCTGCACGCCGGCGACACGCTCGTCGTGGATGCCGAGGGCGGCGCGCTCGTCTGCCGCGTGAAGGCATAAGGCATAAAAATGACCCCATGGGTCTGTGCACACTGCACAGGCTCATGGGGTCAGCTTATCCCAAAAACCTCGTAGAGTTTCGCCGCCGGAGCGGCGAAAGAAAGTCCAATCATTTTCTCAGGCGACATGCGCGGCTGAGAAAATACTTCTCGGCCTGCAAACGTGCGCGCCGTCCGCCTTGGGCGGACGGCGCGTGCGCTGCAGTCAGGCCGCAAACCCCTTTGTCAAAAAAGCGGCGCTTTTTTGACAGCCTCACCCCATGGGTCTGTGCACACTGCACAGGCTCATTGGGTTTTTCGTTGTTTCGGGCGCTTGCGGCACAGGCGGAAGATCAGCAGCGTCAGCAGCGCGCCGGTGAGATAGCCCGCCGTGTCGAGCCAGACGTCCGTGATCTGCCCGCTGCGGCCGGGGACGAAGAGCTGGATCGTCTCGTCGCAGAGCGCTGCGAGCGTGCCGGGCAGCAGCGCAGCCACCCATGAAAAGTGCGCCCCCGTGCGCAGCGCGGCGGCGGTGAACACGCCGAGGAGTGCATACTCGCCGAAGTGCGCGCATTTGCGCAGGATGTGGTCGGTTATGTGCGGCAGGAACGCCTGCACGAGCGTCAGCAGTGCGCCGCTCTCGGCGCCGCTGTGCACGGCGGGCATACACGATTGCCTCCAGATGACCAGCAGCCACGCACCGGCGCAGACGGTCAGGATGCGGTTGGCGCGGCGATTCATGCTTTTTCCGCTTCCTTCTGCGCGCGGATCTTATCCACCCAGCACTTGTGGCACATGGCGACGTAGCTGTCGTTGCCGCCGAGCAGGATCTGCCCGCCCTCGGTGATGACGCGGCCGCGCTCGTCGATGCGGGCGTTGACGGTCGCCTTGCGGCCGCAGGCACACACGGTCTTGATCTCCGTGATGGAATCGGCCAGCTCCATGAGCCGCCGTGCGCCGGGGAAAAAGTGCGTGAGAAAATCCGTCCGCAGACCGAAGCACAGCACGGGGATGTTCTGCTCGTCGACGATGCGGCGCAGCTGGTCGATCTGCTCCGGGGAGAAAAACTGCGCCTCGTCGGCGATGATGACGTCGGCGTGCCCGGCGCGGGCAAACGTGTCCGCGATGTCCTCATCCGGGCGGATGACTTGCGCCTCGCGCTGCAGACCGATGCGCGAGCGGATGATGTTCGCCCCGTCGCGGTCATCGACCGAGGGCTTGATGAGCCAGACGGTCATGCCGAGCTCCTCGTAGTTGAACTGCGTGATGAGCGCCTGCGCGGACTTCGACGAGCCCATGGCGCCGTATTTAAAGTAGAGTTTGGCCATTTAATCCCGCTCCTTTACGTAGGCCCGGATGCGCTCCATGACGAAATCGAGCGCCACCTGGTTGTGCCCGCCCTCGGGGATGATGATGTCGGCATAGCGCTTGGACGGCTCGACGAACATCTCGTGCATGGGCTTGACCGTGGTCAGATACTGCGTCACGATCGACTCCAGATCGCGGCCGCGGTCGCGCACGTCGCGCACGATGCGCCGCAGGATGCGCACATCGGCGTCGGTGTCGACGAAGATCTTGATGTCCAGTCGCTCACGCAGTTCCGGCTCGGCAAAGATGAGGATGCCCTCGACGACGACGACCTTGGCCGGGACGACCGTGATCGTTTCGGCGGCGCGGTTGTGCACCGTGTAGTCATACGTCGGGCACGCGACCGGCTGTCCGGCGCGCAGCGCGTCGAGGTGCTGCACGAGCAGCGGCGTGTCGAACGCGTTCGGGTGGTCGTAATTGAGTTTCTTGCGCTCGGCAAAGGGGATGTCGTCGTGCCGCTTATAGTAGTTGTCGTGATACAGCACGCTCACATCGCCGCCGAATTCGTCGAGGATGCGCCGCGTGATGGTGGTCTTGTCGCTGCCGGTACCGCCGGCAATGCCGATCGTGATGACGTCGCTCATGGTGCCGCCTCCCGTGGGTCAGTTTTTTTCCCCAACATTCTACCACACGCGCGGGGGCGTTGCAATTTGACTTTTGCCTTTTTTGCGGTTAAAATGTAACTGTCCGCGCCGCTGCGGCCGGATCTGAAAATTCTGAGATAAACGGAGGTATCCTTATGCCTGTTCCTACGCCGCATATTGAAGCCAAAGCCGGTCAGATCGCCAAGACCGTGCTCATGCCCGGTGACCCGCTGCGCTCGAAGTTCATCGCCGAGACCTTCCTTGAAAATCCCGTGCTCGTCAACAACGTCCGCGGCGTGCAGGGCTACACCGGCACGTGGAAGGGCGTGCCCGTGACCGTGATGGCCTCCGGTATGGGCATCCCGTCGATCGGCATCTACAGCTGGGAGTTGTACAACTTCTACGATGTCGACAACATCATCCGCGTCGGCTCTGCCGGTGCGCTCGCGGACGACCTGAAGCTGATGGACGTCGTCGCCGGTGCGGGCGCGTGCACGGACTCCAACTTCGCGCACCAGTTCGGCATCAACGGCACGTTCGCCCCTATCGCGGACTATACGCTGCTCAGCCAGGCCGTCGCCGCGGCGGCAGCCAACGGCGTCGCGCTGCACGTGGGCAATGTGCTCTCGTCGGACAACTTCTATGACGACGGCAGCGACGGTCCGGATCAGTGGAAGAAGATGGGCGTGCTCGCCGTCGAGATGGAGGCCGCCGGCCTGTATATGAACGCCGCCCGCGCCGGCAAGCGCGCGCTTGGCCTGTTCACGATCTCCGACCACATCTACCGCGCCGAGGAGCTCACCTCCGAGCAGCGGCAAAACTCCTTCGTGCAGATGATCACGATCGCGCTCGACACCGCCGTCAACATGGCAAATCTCTGACGCAACGTCACCTGTCCGCTCCCGGCGGACGGGTGACGCTTTTGTTTATAAAAACGTTATATTTTCGAAACAAATGGGATTGCCTGTGATTCGCGTCCGTGTTATACTGGAAGCGGCTGCGAGAGTATGCCAAATATCGCCTGAACATCAGGCAACACTTTATTATGGAGGAAAAAATAGCATGAACATGAAGAAGCTCGTTGCTCTGCTCCTCGCGCTCGTCATGGTCTTTGCGCTGTGCGCCTGCGGTCCCAAGGACAATCAGGACACGGGCAAGAAAGACGACGGCAAAAAAACGGCTATGAAGGCAGACGACATCCCGGACGAAATGACGTCCAGCGATGGCAAGTATCAGGTCGCGTTCGTCACCGACGTGGGCGATCTGAAGGACAAGTCCTTCAACCAGGGCACTTACGATGGCGTGAAGCTGTACGCCAATGCCAACAGCAAGTCCTACAAGTACTATAAGCCCGCCAACGGCGACAAGGCCACTGATGACGATCGTTACGACGCCATGAAGGCCGCTGTCGACAACGGCGCAGAGGTCGTTGTGGCCGCCGGCTTCCTGCAGGGCGCTGCCCTCGAGAAGGCCGCGAAGGAATTCACGGACACCAAGTTCGTGTTCATTGACGGTTCGCCCGTCGACGGCGTGACCAACCTCGCTGCCATCAGCTTCCGTGAAGAGCAGTGCGGCTACCTGGCCGGCTATGCTGCCGTCATGGAAGGCTACACCAAGCTCGGCTTCTGCGGCGGTGGCGGCGGCACGAACGATGCCTGCTGCCGTTACGGCTACGGTTACGTTCAGGGCGCTGAGGCTGCTGCAGCCGAAAAGAACGTCAAGGTCGAGATGAACTACACCTGGAAATACGGCGAGAGCTTCCAGCCCTCCGCTGAGCTGCAGACCCTGGCCTCCGGCTGGTACAAGAACGGCACCGAGGTCATCTTCTCCTGCGGCGGCTCTATCTTCGACTCCATCACCGCTGCTGCTTCCGCGAACGACGCGGCTGTCATCGGCGTGGACGTCGACCAGTCCTACACCTCCGACACCGTCATCACTTCCGCCCTCAAGGGCATCGGCGAGGCTGCTCAGCAGGCTCTGACCGCCGCTTACGGCAGCGATTGGGCCAACTACGGCGGCAAGCTCACCACCCTGGGCGCGGCCGAGGGCGCTGTTGGTCTGCCGACCGACACCTGGAGCCTCAAGAACTGGACCGTTGACCAGTACAAGGCCATGTTCGAGAAGATCGTCAAGGGCGAGATCACCATCGACAACGACTTCAGCAAGCTCGCCAGCACCGATCACGTCACCCTCAATCTCGTCAAGTAATTTGACCTGACCCTGTGTAAGGAGAGAAAGCTTTGGCTTTCTCTCCTTTTCTTGTTTGCCCCGGAACAGCCGCGCCGCGTGCAGACCTGTGCGCCGCGGGGGAGCCCGAGGGGGCGAAGGGCCCGCCTCGGATGAGATCCATTGCCGCCCGGCGGGCGGCGTCTCGGCCCGGGTGAAAAACTCCGGGTTTTCGCCCGGGCTGAGAGAAAGCTTTGGCTTTCTCTCCTTTTTTCGTTTGCATTCTGTACACATTTGGGGCGGAATGCCTTGAAATCAGGCGATCAAACAGGTATAATCAAAATATTAGAAGAGCCATTTCGCGCGCCGGGCAGCGCGGTTTCCCGTCCGGCGGCTGCCGATATGCAAACACAGAAACAGAAATAGGAAAGTAGGTGGCGGTATGGACAACGCTCCTCCGTATGTGATCGAAATGCTTCACATCACCAAGGAGTTCCCCGGTATCAAGGCCAACGACGACATCACCCTGCAGCTCAAAAAGGGCGAGATCCACGCCCTGCTCGGTGAAAACGGCGCCGGCAAATCCACGCTCATGAGCGTGCTCTTCGGCCTGTACCAGCCGGAGGCGGGCGAGATCCGCAAAAACGGCAAGCCCGTCAAGATCGACAACCCCAATGATGCCACCGCGCTCGGCATCGGCATGGTGCACCAGCACTTCAAGCTCATCGACGTGTTCACCGTGCTCGACAACATCATCCTCGGCGCGGAGACGACGAAGCTCGGCTTCATCCAGCGCAAGGAAGCGCGCAAAAAGGTCGAGGAGCTCTCGGAAAAATACGGCCTGAAGGTCGACCTCGACGCCAAGGTCGAGGACATCACCGTCGGCATGCAGCAGCGCGTCGAGATCCTCAAGATGCTCTACCGCGACAATGAGATCCTCATCTTCGACGAGCCGACCGCCGTGCTCACCCCGCAGGAGATCGACGAGCTCATGGCCACGATGAAGGAGTTTGCGCGCGAGGGCAAGTCCATCCTCTTCATCTCGCACAAGCTCAATGAGATCATGGCCGTGGCCGACCGCGTAACCGTCCTGCGCAAGGGCAAGTGCATCGGCACAGTCAACACCTGCGACACGAACAAGCAGGAGCTGTCGAACATGATGGTCGGCCGCCCCGTGCAGCTCGTCATCGACAAGACGCCGGCCCACCCCGGCGAGGAGATCCTGCATGTGGAGGATCTGTGCGTCCTGTCGCACCTGCACAAGCGCAACGCCGTCGATCATGTGTCGTTCAATGTCCGCGCGGGCGAGATCGTCTGCATCGCCGGCATCGACGGCAACGGCCAGACGGAGCTCATCCACGGCCTGACCGGCCTGGACAAGATCACGGGCGGCTCGGTCACGCTCTGCGGCGAGACGATCACGCACGCCTCCATCCGCCGCCGCGGCAGGAACATGAGCCACATCCCCGAGGACCGGCACAAGCACGGCCTCGTGCTCGACTTCACGCTCGAGCAGAACATGGTGCTCCAGCGCTATAAAGAGCCGCAGTTCCAGCACGGCGGCTTCATCCGCCGCGACGCCGTGCGCGAATATGCCGACCGGCTCATCGAGCAGTTCGACGTCCGCAGCGGCCAGGGCGCCGTCACGATCGCGCGCAGCATGTCCGGCGGCAACCAGCAGAAGGCCATCATCGCCCGCGAGGTTGATCGGGACAAACCGCTCATCATCGCCGTGCAGCCCACGCGCGGCCTCGACGTCGGCGCGATCGAATACATCCACAAGCAGCTCGTCGCCCAGCGCGACGCGGGCAAGGCCGTGCTGCTCGTGTCGCTCGAACTCGACGAGGTCATGAGCCTGTCCGACCGCATCCTCGTCATGTACGAGGGGCAGATCGTCGGCGAGCTCGACCCGAAGCAGACGACCGTGCAGGAGCTCGGTCTGTATATGTCCGGCGCCAAGCGCAGCGGGAAGGACGGTGAATCGGCATGAAGCAGAACAAACTCCGCACCCTTTATGAAAAGGACATGACCAAGAAGATCCTCGCGTCGCTGCTGTCGATCCTCATCGGTCTCGTCGTCGGCAGCGTCATCATCGCCGCCGTCGGCTTCTCGAATCCGGAGCTCGGCGCGTCGAGCGTCTGGGACGGCATCCGCATCGTGTTCGCCGGCCTGTTCAGCACCGGCCGCACCGCCGCCGGCGTGCTCACCTGGGGCTTCAACTCTACGAACTTCGGCAATATGCTCTTCCGCGCCACGCCGCTGATTATGACGGGCCTGTCCGTCGCCGTGGCGTTCAAGACCGGCCTGTTCAACATCGGCGCGCCCGGCCAGTACCTCATGGGCACGCTCGTGTCGCTGTGCATCGCGCTCGGCATCCCATCGAGCAGCGTCGCCCCGTGGCTGATCTGGATCCTTGCGTTTCTCGGCGGCGTCGCCGCCGGTGCGCTCTGGGGCGCGATCCCCGGCGCGCTCAAGGCGTTTTTGAACATCAACGAGGTGCTGGCGAGCATCATGACCAACTGGCTGGCGGCAAATCTCGTGACGTGGATGTTCGACATCAGCAACTTCAAAAACCTGGTCGAGAACACCAAGTCCGGCTACATCTACAAGACGACCTATAACGACGTGGCCACGGCGAAGCTCGGCCTCGACAAGCTCTTCCCGAACTCGCAGGTCAACGCCGGTATCCTCGTGGCGATCCTCTTCGCCATCGGCATGTACATCCTCATGAACAAAACGAAGCTCGGCTACGAGCTCCAAGCCCGCGGCCTGAAACCCCACCCCGCCCCCCACCCCCGCATCCCCGGCAAGAGCAAAATCGTCCCGTCCCTGGGCCTCGCCGGCGGGCTCCCCCGCGGGCGCGCCGCGCCGCAGTACCCGTTCCGCCCTAAGGAGTTTTTCTGGAGCACGTACCAGACGCTCCCGGCCGAGGGCTTCAACGGCATCCCGGTCGCCCTGCTCGCGGTCAACAACCCCATTGCCGTCATCTTCACGGCCATCTTCATGTCCGTGCTGGACATCGCGGGCCTGCAGCTGACCAACCTCACGGCGTATAACGAATACATCACGGACGTCATCATCGCAGCCATCGTGTATTTGAGCGCGTTCTCGCTCGTGATCCGCATGCTGCTCGACGGCCGGAAGAAAAAGCGCAAGTCCGGCGACACGCCGGCGGACGATGCGCCCGTCGAACCCGCGCAGTCGCTCGGAGACCCGGATCTGCATCCGGACCCGGCCATCACAGACCCGGACGCGGATGCGCCCGTCGCGGAAGGAGGGGAGCAGGCATGAGCTTTCTCATCCAACAGACACTGATCTATGCCGTCCCGCTCATGATCGTGGCGCTCGCCGGCGTGTTTGCCGAGCGCAGCGGCATCATCAACCTCGCACTCGAGGGCATCATGATCTTCGGCGCATTCATCGGCGTGCTCTTCGTGCGCCAGATGCAGGGCCTGGAGGTCTTCAACGCTGCCAAAGCGGCCGGGGACTGGGGCACGCTGCAGGGCCTCGTGCTGCTGGCCATGCTCGTGTCGGCGGCCATGGGCGCGCTGTTTTCGCTGTTGCTGTCGTTCGCATCGATCAACCTGCGCGCCGACCAGACCATCGGCGGCACGGCGCTCAACCTGCTGGCGCCCGCGCTGGTGCTGTTCTTCATCCGCATCATCGCCAACCAGAACACGCTCAACATGGCCAGCGGTGACTCGGCCAGCTGGTTCATGATCAAAAAGAGCACGCTCGGCATCGACAAGTCCGTCAACCTCGGTTTCTTCGGCGAGACGTTTATCAATAAGGTGTATCTGGCCACCTATGTGTGCATCCTGGTGTTCATCATCCTGTCGATCCTGCTGTACAAGACGCGCTTTGGCCTGCGCCTGCGCGCGTGCGGCGAAAATCCGCAGGCGGCCGACTCGCTCGGCATCAACGTCTACAAGATGCGCTACGCCGGCACGACCATCTCCGGCGCGCTGGCCGGCATGGGCGGCTTCGTCTACGCGCTGACCACAGCCAACTGCTCGTCCAACGGCGACGTGGCGGGCTTCGGCTTTTTGGCCCTCGCCGTCATGATCTTCGGCAACTGGAAGCCGCTGAACATCGCGGGCGCGTCGCTGCTGTTCGGCCTGTTCAAGTGCATCGCCGCGGCCTACACCAGCCTCGACATCAACGGCGACGGCGTGTATCTGCTCGCGCAGATCGGCATCAGCGCGCACTTCTATCAGATGCTGCCGTACCTCATCACGATCATCGTGCTCGCCTTTACGTCCAAGAGCTCCCGCGCCCCCAAGGCCGAGGGCATCCCCTACGACAAGGGCAGCCGCTGAGCCAAGCAACGGTTCCGTTACGCACCTGCCGGGCATCCGGCAGGTGCGTTCCATTTTGCAAATGGAACGCTGAGATCCCATTCGAGGCGGGCTCTGCCCCCTCGAGCGCCCGCGCGGCTCGGATATCCGACAGGCAGCGGCGGCTTCTCGCGCTTTGGCCGGTCAGGCTTGACCATCCACACGTTTTTGTTAAAATCGCACAAACAAAATACACATTTCCTGTGAAAAACGCAAAAACATACAAAATTCACAAAATGGTCATAAAACTGGTTGACATTTCGTAGGGACGACCGTATACTGAACTTGCTGAACAAAGCATGATAGAGGCGCGGAAGTCATCAGTACCCTCGCTCACCGGCAGGTAACCGGGAGGGGAAAGGGGCAGCCGCCGGAGGGGCTCGCAGGTTCCTGCCGCGGGGTTGCCTGGGCCGTCGGAGAACATCCGACGGACTGCCGCCTTTTCCGAGCCGCGTCAATGGCCAGGAGCTTCAAACGTCCATAACCGTATGCCCTGGTTCTGACACATTTTTTTCAGAGGAATTTCAAGATGAATTCCAGACGCAAGATCCTGGCTGTTCTGCTGCTCGTCGTCATGGCCGTGTCGCTGCTGAGCGTGTGCGCGCTCGCCGCCGATGACGGGGACGATGTGGCAAAGTCCATCACCTGCACCACGTGCAATGGTACCGGCATCTCGCAGGGTGAAGAATGCAGTGCCTGCGAGGGCACCGGCGAGATCACATCCACCAGCCGCATGGCGTTTTCGTTCTGGGCACTCGTGCCGCCGATCGTCGCTATCATCCTCGCACTCATCACGAAGGAAGTTTACTCGTCGCTGTTCGTCGGCATCCTGCTCGGTGCGCTGTTTTACTCCAACTTCAACCCGATCACCGGCCTGGACGCCATCATCAACGACGGTATGGTGCCCGCCGTCGCCGACAGCGCCGGCATCATGCTCTTCCTCGTCATCCTCGGCGCCATGGTCGCGCTCATCAACCGCGCCGGCGGCTCCGCCGCCTTCGGCCGCTGGGCCGAGACCCACATCAAGACCCGCGCCGGCGCCATGTTCGCCACCTTCCTGCTCGGCGTGCTCATTTTCGTCGATGACTACTTCAACTGCCTGACCGTCGGCTCGGTCATGCTGCCCGTCACCGACCGGCACAAGATCTCCCGCGCCAAGCTCGCCTACCTCATCGACGCCACGGCCGCACCCGTGTGCATGATCGCGCCGATCTCCTCCTGGGCCGCCGCCGTGTCCGGCGTCGTCGAGGACTACAACGGCTTCGACCTGTTCGTGCGCGCCATTCCGTATAACTTCTACTCGCTGCTTACGTTCGTGTTCATCATCGCGCTCATCCTCATGAAGTTCGACTACGGCCCGATGCGCCTGCACGAGATGAACGCCCGCTTCAAGAACGACCTCTACACCACCGGCGACCGCGCCGACGGGGACAATGATGCCATCGACTGCAACCAGAACGGCCGCGTCATCGACCTGATCCTGCCCGTCGCCGTGCTGATCGTGACGTGCTTTGCCGGCCTCGTCTACGCCGGCGGTTACTGGGACGCTTCCGGTGACTACTACCACGACTTCGTCGGCGCGTTCGGCAACACGGACGCCTTTGTCGCCCTGCCCTGGGGCTCGCTGATCGCGCTCGTGTTCACGATCATCTACTTCCTGTGCCGCCGTCTCATCACCTTCAAGGATTCCATGGCCTGCCTGCCGAAGGGCTTCATCAACATGGTCCCCGCCATCATGATCCTGACCTTCGCCACCTCGCTCAAGAACATGACCGGCCTGCTCGGCGGCAAGTACTTCGTCGCCTCCGTCATGAACTCTGCGGCCGGGTCGCTGTTCAGCTTCCTGCCGGCGATCATCTTCCTTGTCGCCGGTGTGCTGAGCTTCTCCACCGGCACGAGCTGGGGCACGTTCGGCATCCTGCTGCCGATCGTCACCTATGTGTTCGACCCGTCGAGCAGCCTGTTCATCATCGGCGTGTCCGCGTGCCTGGCCGGTGCCGTGTTCGGCGACCACTTCCCGCCCCTTTCCTGACCGACCAACATGGGCTCCGCCGGTGCGATCTGCCACCCCGTCAACCACGCGCCCAACCCCCTTCCCTATACCCGCACCGTCGGGATCCACTGCTTTGTCAACTACATCCTGACGCGGATCATCCATGACTGCTTTCTCACCATCGCCCGTGGCGTCGTACTCGCGGTCGCGGCCCTGTTCGTCATCCGCGCCATCACCGCCAAGAAGCCGCTGCCCGGCTTCGAGGACGTCGCCTGAGAGAGCAAAACCGCATAGAAACCCATATGTTCAACGCCGCCTCCGGGCTTTCGGAGGCGGCGTTTTGCGCCTTTTTGCGGCGGCGCAAAAAGGCTTGACCTTTGACAGAGAGTGTGGTATAGTGAATCTACCTGTCAGTCGAGAGGTTCCCTTTTTATGCCCTTTCGGCTCATACAGGGAGGCAATCACGTCCCGACAGGGACGAAATCAATAAGGAGGTGCCGAAAAATATGGCTAAAGCTGGATCCCGTGTCAAGGTGACGCTCAGATGCGCAGAGTGCAAGCAGCGGAACTACAACACCATGAAGAACAAGAAGAACACTACCGAAAAGCTGGAACTGAGTAAGTATTGCCCCTTCTGCCGCAAGCACACCAAGCACGTTGAAACCAAATAAGACTTTCGAAAGGACGGAATGATTCATGGCTGATAAGAAACCGGAAAAGAAAGAAACTTCCACCGAAGCCGTCAAGAAAGTCGATAAAAAACTCCCGTTTTTCAAACGCATCGGCAAATGGTTCCGCGACATGAAGAGCGAGCTCAAAAAGGTCGTGTGGCCGACGCCGAAGCAGACGGCAAACAACACCGCGGTCTGCCTGGTGGTCATGCTCGCCTCCGCACTGGTGCTGTGGGGCTTCGACTCGCTGGCCGATCAGGGCGTGCAGCTTCTGCTGAAGCTGGGTGGATAACATGTCTGAACTTGCAAAATGGTATGTTGTCCATACCTACTCCGGCTACGAAAACAGCGTGGCCGCGAACATCCTAAAGGCGGCGGAAAACCGCAAAATGCAGGATCTGATCCAGGAAGTCAACATCCCGATGGAGACGGTCAAGGAGATCACCGATTCCGGTGAAAAGACCGTCGAGCGCAAGGTCTTTCCGGGCTACGTGCTCGTGAAGATGGTGCTGACCGATGAGAGCTGGCATCTCGTGCACAACGTGCGCGGCGCCGCGGGCTTCGTCGGCTCCGACGGGAAGGCGATCCCCCTGACAGAACAGGAAATTTACGACCTCGGCGTCGAGCATCACGAAGTGGTGGTCGGCTATGAGCTCGGCGACTCCGTCAAGATCACCGACGGCCCGCTCGAGGGCTTCATCGGCACGGTGGACGAGCTCGAGCCCGACAAGGACCGTGTCCGCGTCGTCGTTTCCATGTTCGGCAGAGAGACGCCCGTCGACCTCGAACTCGATCAGGTCGAAGCGATCAAGGATTAAAATCTTACAAGAAAGAGGTGCTTTCAAGTGGCACAGAAAATAGTTGGATACGTCAGATTCCAGGTTCCCGCCGGCAAGGCAACGCCGGCTCCCCCGGTCGGCCCCGCGCTCGGCCAGTATGGCATCAACATTGGCCAGTTCACCAAGGACTTCAACGAGCGCACCAAGGGCGACATGGGCATGATGATCCCGGTCGTCATCACCGTGTACGCCGACCGCAGCTTCTCGTTCATTACCAAGACGCCCCCGGCAGCCCTGCTCATCAAGAAGGCCTGCGGCATCGAGCATGCTTCCGGCGTGCCCCAGAGAGATAAGGTCGCGACCATCAGCAAGGAAGACCTGCGCAAGATTGCAGAGCAGAAGATGCCCGATCTCAACTGCTCGAGCATCGAGTCTGCTATGAGCATGATCGCAGGCACCTGCCGCAGCATGGGCGTTCTGGTCGGCGAATAAGCCGTCAGATTCCGCTCCCTGATCGTGGGAGGATCATCCATCCGACGAACCACTTTATTAGGAGGAAACTGAATTGTTCAGAGGTAAAAATTATAAAGAGAGCGCTAAGCTCATTGATAAGCAGGCTCAGTACGAGCCGCAGGAAGCCTTCGAGCTCATCACCAAGACCGCCAAGGCCAAGTTCGACGAGACCGTCGAGCTGCACGTGAAGCTGGGCGTTGACTCCCGTCACGCCGACCAGCAGGTCCGCGGCGCCATCGTCCTGCCCCACGGCACCGGCAAAGTCAACCGCGTGCTCGTCTTCTGCAAGGAAGAGCAGGTCCAGGAAGCGCTCGACGCCGGTGCCGATTACGCCGGCGGCCAGGATCTTGTTGCGAAGATCCAGGGCGAGAACTGGTTCGAGTTCGACACCGTCATCGCCTCTCCCAACATGATGGGCGTCGTCGGCCGTCTCGGCAAAGTGCTCGGCCCCAAGGGCCTGATGCCGTCCCCGAAGGCCGGCACCGTCACGCCGAACATCGCCAACGCCATCAAGGAAGCCAAAGCCGGTAAGATCGAGTACCGTCTCGACAAGACCAACATCATCCACTGCCCGATCGGCAAGGTCAGCTTTGGCGCTGAGAAGCTCACCGAGAACTACAACGCGCTCATCGGCGCGATCATCAAGGCCAAGCCGGCCGCCGCGAAGGGCCAGTACATCAAGTCCTGCGTCACGGCGTCCACCATGGGCCCCGGCATCAAGATCGTCACGAAGATCTGATCGCCTGACAGCAAAACACCCCGCCTTCGGCGGGGTGTTTTTGCGTTTTCATAGTTAGTGTCATTGGTTCTGTTTTTCAACGCATTCAAATATTTCCTGCCTTGCGGCAGGCGTTTGCTTTTGCCTTGCACAGTAGCCTGTGCGGCTTGCATCTCGACGTGTTTGCAAACCACATGACGGACATGGCCTTTGCCTCAGCGTAGCCTGTGCAGCTTGCATCTCCCACTAGGATTCTGACTAACTGTAGCAGAAACTTTGCCTCAGCGTAGCCTGTGCGGCTTGCATCACGAAAGGTGGTGAACGATATGCTGACTTGCAATCTTTGCCTCAGCGTAGCCTGTGCGGCTTGCATCATCCCCGGAGGCAAGCCTCCGGGGATCTCCGTGACTTTGCCTCAGCGTAGCCTGTGCGGCTTGCATCGCCTATGGGGAGTCCATCCGGCCGAACGACATCATCTTTGCCTCAGCGTAGCCTGTGCGGCTTGCATCGGCAAATATAGCCAAAACGCGGATCGCACTTTTGTGGATTACGCTGTGAGTTGGTAGATAGCTTTTCGGGTGTCGGAGAATCAGACACCCGCGCTGACTATTTTCCCAAACTCTTCTGCTGCCAAAGCGATCCATATCGCCATTATCGGCAGCCCCGGACGGACAATCGACCGGTTTTGTGGTGCGAACTGCACCGTTTTTTCTGATCAAAACACCTTCGCACTAACGAAGGCTTCTTTTAATTCCCATACTGGAGGGGGTCTTTGGCATTGCGTACAGCCGCAACACCGCATCGTGATGGTATTGGACAAACTGAGGGTAGTCTTGATGAAGGGAATTGGCGTCAAAAGTGTTTGTTTGCGGGTCGTAATGCTGTAATAAAAATGCGGAGTAGAGATCTCGCTGGATGCGTTCCCCGTCAGGCATGTTGTTCCAGCGCTGTGACAGTGGCTTGGGTGTATATGTGCCGGATTGATGATTGTATTGGCTTGCCTTGACGGAGGTAGGAACTTCAATTACACCGGGAATGCCGAGGGCTGCGCTTTTTCGCTGCAGTATTCCGATTAGCGTGGCTGGAGCTTTGTTAGCGACGGATTTCCCGAACCTCTTTTTCCTTTTGATTTTTCCGGTTTTTTCGGATATTTCGGTTTCTTTCGCACGATGCGTGAGGGAAGTCCACACCATTTTTTCCACATAGAAGCAGTCGCCCAATGAGAGTAGATGATTGGCCAGCTCTGTGTGCTGCCGCTTTCGAATTTCAGCTTGCTGATGCTGGAGATATTTTAATTCCTGCTGTGTTCTTAGATAGCGCTTCGATTTATTGTGTGTCAATGCTATTCCGCGTCGAATTGTTCCATCATCCGCGTAATTACCTGGGTTGGTAGCTCGTCTACTGCGATCTAATTTTCGCTGTAGGCGGCGCTTTTCCTGCTCAACATTCTGCACCTGATTGGCGAGTTCCACCAAGTCCGCCCCGGTGGCTGCAGAATAAGCAAGCGTTTGCGGACCGATGTCCAGACCAACAGCGCCCTTTCCAATGGGATGCCGTACTTCTCCGGTTTTGGGGTTATACTTGATCACCGGCTTTCCTTCAAGCGAGAGCTGTGCGTACCAGCGGTCTTTGCGTTTTCCGGGTTTTCTGAGTAAACGAACATATTTGACCCGATAACTCAGCATCTGCGTTTCGTAGATATTGTCCGGTGAAAGCTTTAGCGGCAATTTGAGCCCTTTCCATTCAATATATGTTTCTCGGAAAATAATCTCAACGCCGCCGCTTTTCCCGGCTGCAGAATATCCGCGCAGGGAATGTATGTCCCCTTTTTTCTTGAAGTGGACTTTTTTTCCTTCTTTTTTGAAAAGCATTTTTTCAAATGCAGCCCAAACTTGAGGTGCGATCCCGTGGAAGGCGACGTTGGAACCAATGTTGTTGTTAAAGTGCTTGTAATAATTCTTGATATCAGACTTGAAGCCATATTCCGAAAATCCGCCGTCTCGTAAGAGCTTATCTCGTTCTTTGTAGAGTGCTTTCAGCGCTTGCTTGTCTGTTTGTGTTTTCCAGTCAAGTGCTTGGATCTTTTCCTGATTTGCTTTATATGGTTCGGACTGTTCCATTGCTCGCAGTTTTTTGAGTTCGGCGCGAACCATGGTGTTATAAATCTGCCGGGCAATCTCAAACCGTTTCGCGAGGCGGTCTTCCTGCCATTTTTCCAGTCTTAAAGGCAGTGTCAGGCAACATGTGTCTGTGCTGCATTTTGCCATGAAACTCCCCTCCTCTAAGACGGTATATTAAGTCAGCCTATGCAATGCGCGCTGCAACTCGTCGGCGCTAATAACAGTATACCTTTGCAGTGGCAAAATATCCAGCACGAATTTCCAGATAGTAAAATGACGGGGAATTCTGGAGAATAGGCCCTGACCAAGCACACACTGCGGTCGATCTGTGCAGGGCGGCGGGGTTTACAAGCGGCGGCAAATGGCGTATCCTGTTGCTGAGCCGCGCAGCCCGATGCCGGGCATCGGCCGGCGGCTGCTGGAATACGGCGTGGAACACTACGGCATTCGGGAGGTCACAGTCAACGAGCAGAACCCGCAGGCCGTCGGCTTTTACGAGCACATGGGCTTTGTGACCTACAAACGCACCGACCGCGATGAGCAAGGCGGGCCGTACCCGCTGCTGTATATGCGGCGGGCGTGATATCTTGAAAGCACAGGCAAAAAAGCGGGGCGGAGCGGCCCTGCGGACATGGGAGGAAAACCGGTTATGAACATTACGGTCTATCTGGGCGCGAACGCGGGCAATGACCCCGCGCTGCGCGACGCGGTGCGCGCGCTCGGCCGCTGGATCGGCGAGAGCGGCAACGCGCTCGTCTATGGAGGGTCGAAAAACGGGCTCATGGGCGCGCTCGCCGAGAGCGTGCTCGCCGCGGGCGGCAGGGCGACGGGCGTCGAGCCGCAAGTTTTTGTGGATCAGGGCTTTTTGTACGACGAGCTGACCGAGCTCATCGTCACGCGCGACTTTCCGGAGCGCAAGGCGAAGATGCTGGAGCTGGGCGATGCGTTCATCGCCTTTCCGGGCGGCACGGGCACGCTCGAGGAGATCGCGGAGGTGATGTCTCGTGTCGCGCTCGGGCAGATGGACGCGCCGTGCATCCTCTATAACCTCAACGGCTACTACGACGGTCTGCGCACGCAGCTGGCGCACATGATCGAGCTGGGCCTGTCGAGCGAGGCGCGGCAGCGGGGCATCTATTTTGCCGACGATCTCGAGCAGATCCGGCAGCTCCTCGACCCGGCGTGCGCCGGGTGACAGACGCACAAAAACCCCACCGGCCCGCGAACATCGCAGGCCGGTGGGGCTGAGACTGTCGGAAAACCCGGAGGGTTTTCCGACAAAAGGCTTGCAGTCTGCTGCGCGCAGAATTTGTGTGCCTGCGGCGCACAAATTCCACACTTGCAGCCTGAGCAGTATTTTCTCTCACGCACATGTCGCGAGAGAAAATGATTGCACTTTTTTGCCGCCTGCGGGCGGCGGTGCTGCGCGCGTGACCCGCGTGGGAAACGGAGGGAACGGTATGTGGTTCGTATTTGCCCTGCTCTCGGCCGTGTTCGCGGCGCTGACGTCCATTCTGGCCAAGGTGGGCATCGATGGCGTGAACTCCAACCTTGCGACCGCCATCCGCACGATGGTCGTGCTGGCGATGGCATGGGGCATGGTGTTCGTGACCAACACGCAGGGCGGACTCACGGACATCAGCAAGAAGAGCTGGCTGTTTTTGATCCTCTCGGGTCTGGCGACGGGGGCGTCGTGGCTGTGCTATTACCGCGCACTGCAGATCGGGGAGGCGTCGAAGGTTGTGCCGATCGATAAGCTCAGCGTGGTCATCACGCTCGTGCTGGCGTTCGTGTTTTTGCATGAGCGCTTCACGCCCAAGTCCCTGATCGGCTGTCTGCTCATCGGCGCGGGGACGCTGCTGATGGTTTTGTGATATCGGATAAAAACGGCCGCCGGCCTGCGGAATGCTCCGCAGGCCGGCGTTTTTCTGTTTTGGGCGCTCATGTGGTCTCGGCATTTTTGTGCGTGAGCTCGTTTACGATGGCGAAACCGAGAAACAGCACGATGCCAACGATCTGCACCGGGGCGAGCGGTTCGCCGAGCAGCAGCACCGACACGAGCACGGACACGATGGGGTCGATGTAGCTCAGCAGCGACGACTCCTGCCCCGGCAGCGTCCGGATGGCGGAGAAATACATGCAGTACGTCAGACCCGTGTGCACGAGGCCGACGATGAGCAGGTTCACCCACCCGGCCGCGGACATCACGCCCGGGTGAAAGCCCGATGTGAGCGCGACATACGGCGTGAGCACCAGAATGGCCGCGAGAAACTGCACGAACGTGCGCTCGAGCGCCGGAACACCGGTGATATACTTGTTGAGCAGGATGACAGTGGCGTAAAACACCGCGGCGCTCACGCCAAAGCCAATGCCGCGCACATCCGACCCGCCGCCCTGCACGCCGCCCGAGCCGATGATGAGCGCGACGCCGAGCGTGGACATGAGAAAGCAGAGCAGCTGCGTGCGCGTCATCCGCTCATGAAACAGCAGCGGGCACAGCGCCGTGACGATCACGGGCGCGAGGTAGTAGCTGAGTGTGGCGAGGGAAATGGTCGTGTACTTGTACGCCTCGAACAGCAGCATCCAGTTGATGCCCATGGCCGCACCCGAAGCCAGCAGCAGCCAGAGCGACTTTTTGATCTCGCTCAGGCACAGCCGCCTGCGCGTGACGAGAAAATACAGCAGCAGAAACACGGCCGCGAGCCCCGCGCGGCAGAGCGCGAGCTCGGCCGAGGTGATCTCGATCCGGCGCACGAATAGGCCGATCGTGCCGAACACCGTCATGGACACGATCAGGCCCAGCCGCGCGCGGCCGGTGCCGGAAGGAGTGGTTGTCGTTTTCATAGACGCCTCCGAGAACAGAAACTGAGGTCTAGTTTAGCCGCTTTGCCCGCGCGCGTCAATGCCCGGCGCGTCCTTTTTCACGGGGGCTTGACGCGGGGCGCAGATGCGGTAAAATAATGCCATCGAGACACGCGGGAGGGACACGTATGGAGCTGAAACTGGGCTATGCCACACCGGAGGCGGTGCGGGAGCTGTTTGCGGAATATACGCACATGCTCGTCGCGCATGACCCGTATTTTCAGGCCTATCTCGACCTGCAGCACTACGACGCCGAGGTCGCCGACCCGACGCAAAAGTACGGCCTGCCGGACGGGCGGCTCTACGTCGCGTGGTGCGATGGGCAGCCGGCCGGGTGCATCGCGCTGCGCCGGCTCGCCGGCACGACGTGCGAGCTCAAGCGGCTGTATGTGCGCCCCGCGTTTCGCGGCCGGGGCATCGCCGGGGCGATGATGCAGCGCATCCTCGATGATGCCCGCGCCATCGGCTACACGGCCATGCTGCTCGACACGCTGCCGTTTCTCACGAGCGCGATCAAAATGTACCGCGCGCTCGGGTTTTACGACATCCCGCCGTACAACGACAGCCCGCTGGACACGACGATCTTCCTGCGGCTGGACCTGTGACTTTACGCAAATTTGACGCGCCCGCCGCTTGCCCGGCGGCAGGATGCGTGGTAAGCTTAGAGCAGAAGCAAGAATAAGGAGACTGGACATGGAAATGATCGATTTCAACGCGAAAAAAGGCTTCCTGTGCGACATGGACGGCGTCATCTACCACGGCAACCACATCCTGCCCGGCGCGGCGGAGTTCATCCACTGGCTGCAGGACACGCACAAGGAATACCTGTTTTTGACCAATAACAGCGGCATGACCCCGCGCGAGCTGCACCAGAAGCTCTGGCGTATGGGGCTCGACGTGCCGGAGGAGCATTTTTACACCAGCGCGCTGGCCACGGCGGCCTTTCTGGCCGACCAGGCGCCCGGCTGCTCGGTGTACGCCCTCGGCGAGGCGGGGCTGCTCAATGCGCTGTATGACCGCGGCATCACCATGAACGACGTCAACCCCGATTACGTCGTCATCGGCGAGGCGCGGGCCTACTCGCTCGACACGCTCACGAAGGCGACGAATCTCGTGCTCGCGGGCGCGAAGCTCATCGGCGCGAACTCCGACACCTGCGGCCCGACGGACGAGGGCATCGCCCCCGCGTGCCGCGCGCTGATCGCCCCGGTCGAGATCGCCACCGGCAAGCAGGCGGATTTCTGCTGCAACCCGAACCCGCTCATGATGCGCACCGGCCTGCGCATGCTCGGCTGCCACTCGGGCGAGGCCGTCATGATCGGCGACCGCATGGACACCGACGTCATCTCCGGCATGGAGAGCGGCATGGCCACCGTGCTCGTGCTCAGCGGCGTGTCCACGCGCGCAACATTGGACGAGTTTGCCTACCGGCCGAGCGTCGTGCTCGACGGCGTGGGGGACATCCCGCGGCTGGCGCAGCAGGGGTGACAACGCCTGCGGCGCTGGCATTGCCTTCTCCTTGCCGAGAAGGTGCTGAGCGCAGCGAGGCGGATGCCGTGTTTCCTGACATTACACACCATGGTAATTCTGTTTCTGCGCCGCTCGACTAGTGCTGCCCCATAAAGCCTTCCCCTCAAAAGGGAAAGGCTTTCCAAACGCACGGCAGATCGCCGCCAAAAGGGGAAAACGGAAAAACGCCCGGGGCGAAAGCAGTCCCGGGCGGTGTTATTTCTTTCGAAAGAGAACACGGCGTTTAAAAGAGAACGCGCCCGCGCGATACCGCGCGGGCGCTGCAGAGCAAGCAAAAGTTTTGTGTGTGTGGGGTAAAGTTGTAAATAACCGGTAAACAACCTTATGAGGAAAGCAAGCTCTGTCTCACGAAAACATGTTTCATTTCCGTTCTGCTATAATAATGCGCCAACTTCTTTTTTTAATGCAAAAACGAAAAAATATTTTTGAAAATTTTTTGACGCGGATCGCCGTGCGGCAGGAAGCCGGTTTCCCGGTTGCCGGGCGGGGGGAGAACATGGTATAATCGGGTGACAACGCCTTGCAAAGGGGAGAACTTTCATGCAGGAGAATCTGGTCGTCAAAAAGGCGACGCCGCTCGGCGCGCGCGTCTGGACGAGTCTGCTGGTGTTCGGCTTCATCGGGCAGATCGCCTGGATGGTCGAGAACGTCTACTTTTCCACCTACATTCAGAAAAACATCACGGCCGCCGGCTGGGCCACGTCCGCGACCGTTGCGGCCAGCGCCATCGCCGCCGCGCTCGCGACGATCTTCAGCGCCGCGTGGTCGGACCGCGTGGGCAAGCGCCGCGCCTTCGTCTGCTGGGGGTATATCCTCTGGGGCATCACGACGGCGGCGTTCGCGCTCTTCGGCAACGGGCAGGTCGGCGGCGACGTCGGTCTCGCGGTGACGCTCTTCGTCGTTATGGACTGCATCATGTCCGCCATCGGCAGCACGGCCAACGACTCGGCCTTTTCCGCCTGGGTCACGGACGTGACCGACGTCACGAACCGCGGCGTCGTGGACATCGTGCTGAGCATCATGCCCATCCTCGCGCTCATCGTCATCTTCGCGGGCTTTGACGGCATGACCGTGCACGGCAACTGGACGGGCTTTTTCCTCGTGCTCGGCGGCCTGACGAGCGCGGCCGGCGTGCTCGGCCTGTGCATCTTCCGCGACAGTCCGGCCCTGCGTCCCGTGCAGGGCGACACGTACCTGCGCGACGTGCTCTACGCTTTCCGCTCGGCGAACATCCGCGCCAACAAGATGATCTACATCTGCTTTCTCGGCATGATGTTCTCCGGCCTTGCCATGCAGCTGTGGCAGCCGTACATGATCTCGCTCGTCGAGGTCACGCTCGGCATCGACAACTATATCCTGCCCATCGGCATCGTCGTGCTCGCCTCGGCCGTGCTGTCCGTGCTCGCGGGCAAGGTCATGGACCGCTTCGGCAAGGAGAAGTTTTATTACCCCGTGGCAATTTTGCAGGTGCTCGGCGGCCTGATCGCTTATTCGATCAAGTTCGTCGGCCACGCCATGCCGCTGCTGTGCGTCGGCGGCACGTCCATCATGGCGGGAACCCTCGCCATGGCGGGGCTGTCCACCGCCTCGTCGCGCGACTATACGCCCGCCGGGCGCGCCGGCGCGTCGCAGAGCGTGAAGATGGTCATCTACATCATGCTGCCCATGGTGCTCGCGAGCATCATCGACCCGCTCATCATCAAAGCCGTCGCGCTCGAGCCGACGGCGGCCATTCTCGCCAAGTACCCGAGCTACGCCGGCAGCTACCTCTATCCGTATGAGCTGTTTCTGGCCGCGGCCGTGAGCGCGGTGTTCATCCTCATCCCCGCGTACTTCGTCCGCCGGGACGCCGACCGCATCCGCCGCGAGAAGCTCGCCGCGCTGGAAAAATGACACGCACTGCCCCCGCGCGAGACCGCGGGGGCTTGCTTTTTCGGGCGCGGGCTGGTATAATATCTCCCGTAAAATTTCAAATCTGGCTTGAAGGCACGATACACGGATGCACAGCATTCGGATACGAAACGGTATGCGAGCGTGGTGTGTGTCGGCTTCCGAGGTTTGCAGGCACACGCGCGGCGTGTGCCGTTTTTTTGCCTTTGGGCGGAAAATCGGAGGCAAGCATGAACGAATCCCAGTCCAATTCCTTTCTCGCCGAGCAGCCAGTCGGCGCGCTGATGCGCAAATTCTCGCTGCCGTGCATCCTGTCGCTGCTCGTCGGCGCGCTGTACAACATCGTCGACCAGCTCTTCATCGCCAACGCGAGCTACCTCGGCTCTTACGGCAACGCGGCCAACAGCGTCGTGTTCCCGCTGACGGTCATCGCGCTCGCCATCGCCACCATGATCGGCGACGGCTGCTGCGCCTATGTCAGCATCCGCCTCGGCGCGGGGGAGCAGGAGCAGGCGCACCGCAGCGTCGGCAACGCCATCGTGCTCACGCTCATCGTCAGCGTTGTGCTCACGGCGGTGTACCTCATTTTCATGAATCCGATCCTGACGGCGTTCGGCGCGACGGTCAACGCCGAGACGTTCGCCCTCTCGCGCGAATACTGCTTCTGGATCGCGCTCGGCATCCCGTTTTACATGTTCGGGCAGGCGATGAACCCCATCATCCGCTCCGACGGCAGCCCGCGCTACGCCATGCTGTCGCTGCTGGCGGGCGCGGTGTGCAACATCGTGCTCGACCCCATCTTCATCTTCCCGTGCGGGTGGGGCATGATGGGCGCGGCCATTGCAACGGTCATCGGCCAGATCCTCTCGGCTGTACTGGCGGCGGCGTATCTGCTGCACATGAAGGCCGTGCGGCTGCAGCGGAGCAGCTTCCGGCTGCGGGGTGAGCTGCTGCGCGCGTTTCTGCCGCTGGGCATGACGAGCTTTTTGTCGCAGATCAGCATCGTGTTTTCCATGGCGGCGGTGCTCAATATGTGCCGCAAATACGGCGCGCTCGACCCCGTGTTCGGCCAGGCGCAGTATGCGCAGATCCCGACGGCGGTCGTGGGCATCGTCATGAAGTTCTTCCAGATCGTCATCTCCATTGCCATCGGGCTCTCGGCCGGGTGCATCCCCGTCGTGGGGTACAACATCGGCGCCGGGCGGCGCGACCGGGCGCGGGCGCTGCTGCACCGGCTGATGCTGGCCGAGGCGGTCGTGGGGCTCGTGGCGACGGCGCTGTTTGAGAGCTGCCCGGGCGTGTTTGCCGATCTCTTCGGCGCGAAAAACGAGAGCGCGTACTACACGGACTTCGCCGTGCGGTGCATCCGGTGGTTTCTTGGCGCGGCCGCGCTCTCGTGCGTGAACAAGGGCGCGATGATCTACCTGCAGGCGCTCGGCAAGGCGTGGACGAGCACGGCGCTGTCGCTCCTGCGCGAGATCGTGCTGGGCGTGGTGCTCGTGCTGCTGCTGCCGGTGTGGTTCGGGCTCGACGGCGTGCTGTATTTCATGGTGGCGGCTGATGCGGTGACGTTTATCGTGACCGTGCCGGTGCTCGTGCGCACGGACCGGGCGCTGCGCGGCTAAGACGACAAATGCGCATAAAAGCCCGCCCGCAGGCAGTGCCTGCGGGCGGGTTCTTTCTATCCGGGTTTACTTGCGGAAGAGGGCGATCACGCGGTCGAAGAAATCGCCGATGGCGGTGATGACGTCCTTGACCTTGCCGGTGAAGGACGCGATCTTGTCCTTCGCGCCGGCGAGCTGTTTGAGCGTATCCTGCACGGCGTGCACCTTCGAGAGCAGGGCGTTCGTGTCCAGCTTTTCGAGCGAGCGGCAGAGGTTTACGAGCTGGGTCATCTGGTCGTCCGTGAGCGTGACGTCGTACTCGGCGGCAATCTCTTTGATCTTGGCGCGCAGTTCGGCGTCGGTCATGTCCTTCGTCTCGTTGAGGATGAGCTTGAGCTCATTGACGATCTCGACCGAGTCATAGTCGCCGATGGCCTGCGCGAGCTCCGCCGTCGTGGCCAGCTCCTGCGAGGAGACGGCCTTGGCGGTCTCGTCGAGCTTCGTGCCCGTGATGTCCTCGTATGCTTTGTACACGCCCGTCAGCGCCGCCGTGCCCGAGACGTCGAACGGCGCGGTCACGGTGATCTTCGCATCCGTGATGCCGGCGGTGGCCAGCGCGCTGGTATACATCTGGCTCGGGGCGTAGGGGGTGTGGGGCGGGTTGACGGGCATGCCCCTGCCGGCGTCGGGGCCCCCCGCTGAGATGCAGGAGATTTGCTTCGGGCCGATCTGCTCGTCGCTGGTGACAGCGCCTCGGAAATGCCGGCCGTCCCTTTTCCGTTAGGTCAGC
>OBHX01001081.1_pt1 | contig 24654 bp, 20 predicted proteins | sample 1519331 | NCBI WGS metagenome assembly OBHX01 (sample SAMEA2602897, study PRJEB22501) | metagenome
CGTGACCGATTTCGATGCCATTTGGGCATAAAGCAGGGCTGCCGCCCAGCAAAAATATTTGCTAATGCGACAGCCCCTTTTCTGTTGTAAAGAAACTTAGAGATAATTTAAAGATGACGAAAAAGAAGAACAGAAAAAGAACAGGAAAAGAGAACAGCAGGTTAAATACGAATAATGCTTTACTTCTATATAGGAGGATGATACGATAGAGATAGACAATTCTGCGTTACGGAATAGGATGGGGTTGTCCAGAAAATACGGGAGAGAAAACTATGAAGAAAAGGTACAAAGTTCTTGGGGCGGCGTTTGTGATGACTGCGACCATAACGATTCCGGTATTTGCGGGGACATGGGTTCAGGATCTGGCAAGACCGGCAAATCAGGGGGGAATTTCAAACTGGTGGTATCGGAATGATGACGGCAGTTATCCGAGTAATACTTGGACATGGCTGGATGGAAACAGAGATGGAGTTAGTGAATGCTATCGCTTTGATGCAAATGGCTGGTTGTATGCGAGTACAAAGATTGATGGATTCGATGTAAATGATTCAGGCGCATGGCTGGTGAATGGGACGGTCCAGACAAAGAAAAGCAGTACAGAAAATCAGGGCGGTGCTGCATCGGAAACTTCGAAGAAGAATCAGTGGGTGACTGATTCAGTCGGATCCAAATATTATGATTCGAAGGGAAATGTCAGCATTGGCTGGAAAAAGATCTCAGGCACAAAATATTATTTTGACGAAAATGGCTATATGGCAACAGGATATCAGGAGATTGACGGAACGGGCTATTATTTCTTGAATAATGGTAAACAGTCAACAAAGACAGTTCATGATTCATCCGATGGTGTTTATTATGTAATTGAAAAAGGCAGCCATGCGGTTACAGATATTGTGGAAGAATCTGAATGGTGGGCCTATAAAAAAGATGCAGACAGAGATAGTGATGACTTGTCAAATGTTGTGACGACCGATGGAACGGAACAGAAAACAGGAACCACAGGCTCGCTGCAGAAGCTGACAGACGCAGGTATCTATGAGGACTGGGCGATGGCCTGCTTCGAACTGATCAATCAGGAACGGAAGAAAAAAGGAATTGCAGAGTTGGAATACGATGAGGAGATCCAGGAGGCATGTAATATCCGCGCGCAGGAAATCGAAGAATCCTATTCCCATACGCGGCCAGATGGAACCAGCTGCTTTACCGTGCTCGAGGAAGTGGGAATTAGAAATGGATCCATGGGAGAGAACATTTATGCAAGCCCGGTAACCCCGGAAGCGGCTGTAAAAGGGTGGATGAATTCCAAGGGGCATAAGGCAAATATTTTAAATAAATCATTTAAAAAATCGGCGATAGGTTTTTATTATGATCCGGACAGCAAATGGGAGTATTACTGGGTTGAGTTATTTACAAATTAGAAGCAGGAGATGAGAATTACATACACCTAACTGATTTTACGCTTGACTAACCAATAGTTTGAAGAGTATCCTGTAAATGGAAGATACAAATGGATTGGAATTACTATAATTTACAGATAATATTCAATGCGGCGGTCATGTAGTACAGAATCAGGGGGCGTTATTATGCAGGCGTTATCAACGGCAAGAGCAGGAGAACGTTATATCATCAAGTGGATGCTTGGAAATCAGAAAGTGATGGATTTCCTTCATCGCCACGATTTTTGTGAGGGAAATCCAATCGATGTGATCCAGCAGAACGATGACTGGATGATCATCGGAAATGATGGATGCAGAGTCGCGATAGGCTGTGAGGTCGCGGACAGAATTCAGGTTTAGATCATAAGAGCTGCGGCAGACAGATAAAAAATGTCTGCCGCAGCTTTTATGATGATTTGCAGCATTGGACAAAAGCAGTGGTATCCTACATACGCAGATCAAAGCTATTTCATTTTCGCGAGGTTTTCACGGTTGATCAGACCGGTATTCTCGGGAGTCAGATTGCAGTGGAGGGAAATCACGTCTGAAGGAAACAATTTGAGAGCAGACTTATCTTGATCTTCCAAGTTGAAATAAACGAAACACATTTTCTGCTGTCTTTTCCAGATTCGCCTCTGCCTGTCTCATCACATCTTCTAACGGCATAACGCCCGGAACCGTGTCAAAGATCGCGTCGATACCAAAGTTGTAAAGCGTTTCACATCCCTCACCCTTCGCCCCGGCTATTGCAATCACCGGAACATTCCGTATTTTTTTCGCACGGCTTGCCACGCCAACCGGAACTTTTCCGAGGGCAGACTGGAAATCGATCCGCCCTTCTCCAGTGACCACCAGATCCGCATGTCTCACATGTTCATCGAAATCTGTAAGGTCCAGAACCAGATCGATTCCTGAGCAGATCGTCACCGGAAAATACGGAAGAATTCCGCAGAGCAGTCCGCCTGCCGCCCCGCTTCCATCGGTATCTGCGGCATCGCAGTGGAGTTTATCCTTTAAAATCGCAGCATAGTGCACAAGGGCTTCATCCAGAATTTTGATCTGCTTCTCGTCGGCACCTTTCTGCGGACCGAATACAGCGGCTGCGCCGAGAGCTCCGCAAAGATGATTTTTTACATCACAGGCAACTACAAATTCACATCCCGCGGCTTCTTTTAGAAGTCCATCTGTGGAGATCGAGGCAAGTTCACTTAAATGAACACCTCCGGGTTCCAGTTCCCTTCCATCCGCATCGAGAAAAGAGATTCCAAGAGCGCGGGCCAGACCGGCCCCGCCATCTGTCGTGGCGCTTCCCCCGAGTCCCAGGATGAGCTTTTTTACCCCATGTTCCAGAGCATGACGGATCAGCTCTCCGGTTCCAAAGGTCGATGCATGCAGGGCATCCCGCTCTTCCGGCTTTAATAAGGTGAGTCCGGATGCAGCGGCAGTTTCGATCACAGCGCTGCCGTCCGGCAGAAGCCCGTACTCGGCAGTGATCGGACGGCCGAGTGGATCATGAACCGGGACGGTGACTTTTGTTCCGTGCATGGCAGCGATCAGGGCATCCACGGTTCCTTCTCCGCCGTCGGCGACAGGAATTTTTGTGACGGTCACGTCTGGAAGCACGTTTTTTGCAGCGCGTTCAATGGTGTCGGTGACTTGTCTGGCAGAGCAGCTCCCTTTAAAGGAATCTGCAGCGATCAGTATGTTCATGTTCAAGACCTCCTTGCAAACACAGTAAAACCATCAAACTGAGTGGTTGTTATGACCATTATAACAAAAAAATCAGGGTACAGACATGTGCCATGATAAATTTACCGAAAAATATTGGTTTGTTGCATTTCTCTTAAATTTCTGTGAACTCCCTTTTTTTTCGCGTGGCGGTATGTTAGAATGGTTATTACGCGCGGGTGCCCCGGAAAAGGGGGAAAGCCCGGGGAAAAAGAGATAGAATGGAAGGAAACGAAATCATGAAAAAAATCATAAAAGCAGGTATCTGCGTTGCAGCAGCGGCTGTGATCGCAACAGGATGCGGTAATAAGAGTCAGGACGCTGCGAGCAGCTCTGCATCTGCAGAGCAGACAACAGCCGCAGCCACAGAGACTGAGACAGTATCCGAGGAAGAACTTCACGATGAGGAGAGTGTGACTCTCGGTGATTACAAGAACCTGACTTTCTCCGCAAAGGAAGAGGAAGTGACAGATGCCCAGGTCGAGACAAAATTAAAGGAACTCTGCGCAGAGTACCCGGTGACTGTCGAGGGACGTCCGGCTGAGGAAGGCGATACCGCAAATATCGACTACTCCGGAACGAAGGACGGCGTTGCATTTGATGGCGGAACAGCGGAAGGTTATGATCTGAAGCTCGGCAGCGGCACCTTCATTGATGGCTTCGAGGATGGCATTGTCGGCATGAATGTCGGCGATGAGAAAGACTTAAACTTAAAGTTCCCGGATAACTACGGCAGTGCAGATCTTGCAGGCAAGGAAGTCGTATTCCATGTGAAATTAAACCAGTTAAAATCTGAGTCCGCCAGCAAGGTAGACGATGATCTCGCAAAACGTTACTATAACGATGATACAGCAACGCTTGACCGCTTAAAAGAGGAAGTACGCGCAGACCTTAAGGCAGAGGCAGATAGCAAGTTCTTCAACGCCGCAGGCAGCGAACTCTTAAATGAAGTGATCAATAACTCTGAGGTTACAGCAGATCCGGATGCCGTTGATGATATGTTCAACCAGTTAAAGAGCACATATTCCAGCTATGCGAGCAGCTATGGCCTTGAGTTCGACCAGTTCCTCAGCATGTTCCTCGGAACCGATGAGGACGGACTCCGCGCAACAGCAGAGAACCTTGTGAAGCAGCAGCTTGTTTTAAACGCGATCCAGACCGAGGAGAATCTCAGCGCGAGTGAGGAGCAGAAAGACAGGCTTGCCGTTATGAACTACTTTAAAAACGCGGCACAGATGACGGCAACTTACGGTGAGGACTCTGCAAACCAGATTTTCGATATGGGCGCTGTTTACTACTATCTGATCGATAACTCCACATATGTGGAGGCACCGGAGACGGATGCGGAGACAACCGAGGCTGAGAACATCCTCGAAGAGAAGGAAACCGCGGCGGCAAACTAAGAGAGAACACAATGAAGAGAAAAGCATTATTTTTTGATATTGATGGGACGCTTCTGGTGGATGCTTCAAAAGAACTTCCAAAGAGCGCGGCGATCGCCCTTACAGAGGCACGCCGCGCCGGGCACCTGATATTTATCAACTCCGGGCGGACGAGATGCCTGATGAAGGATGTTGAGGGAAAAGTACCGGTTGACGGTTACCTCTGCGGCTGCGGAACTTACATAGAGGCGGATGGAAAAGCCCTGCTTCACAGGAAAATTTCCGCAAAGCGCCGGATGGAGCTTCAGAGAGCGATCCTAAAGTATAAGCTTGATGGAATCCTTGAGGGGCCGAAGGCATGTACCGTTCAGGTCGGTGTCTCCCACATGGCTGAGATTGAGCATGTGAAAAATGTGGTCTACAAGAATCAGGGACTTGCCAGCGCAGACTGGAATACGGAACTGGTAGATTTTGATAAATTCTGCGTTCTTGCGGATAAAAACAGCGACGAGAAAAGTTTCCTGAAGGTCCTGGCTGGTGACATGACCGCTATCGACCGGGGACATGGACTCTATGAATGCGTGCCGACGGGATATGACAAAGCAACAGCGATGGAAGTGATCCTGAAGCGATATGGGATTGCGAAGGAAGATTCCTATGCATTTGGTGACAGCATGAATGATCTGGCGATGATCCGGTATGCCGGAAACAGCATTATCATGGAGAAACATGCAAAAGGGCTGGAGCCATATGCTGACTTCATTACAAAAGATGTCGAAAATGACGGAATTGCATGGGCGTTTGAGCAGCTTCATATCATATAAGGGATAAAGTCCGGCGGAAACGGGTGTTCCCAGCGGGCAGAAAGCGTACAAAAGCGCAGGTCTGTGCCCATGCGTACCGGGTGTGCTTCGAACCATGTCGAAACTTGCGTTCAAAAACCACTTTTCAATTGGCGGAAAATGTATTATATATTATAAGAAAAAGGAAGTGTGCGCGGGCAAGGGCGGACGCTGACGAGGCATAAGGGGGACGAAAACAATGAGCATGGAAAGACGGTGCAAAAGTGCTCTGGAAGAAGAAAACCAAAGGCTTCGCGAAGAGAACGACAGGCTGATGGATATCGTGGTACAGATGAAATGTACGCTGAACCGCCTGGTGAAAGAGTATATTACGGAAAGTAAATAGTGAAAAAGGCGGCAGTGGAACGGAAAACTGCAGCCGGAAATAACCGCGGACGTGCTGCCTTGGGCAGCGGTCCGCGGTTATTTCATATATCAGGGGGAAATTGTCGGCGGCAGATCCTGAAAATGGAACGGATAAGCAGTGTTATTGCACGATTCCGGCCGTATTCACGGTCCAGATCTTCCCGTTTGCGTCTTTGATATCCTTATATCCGCGTCCAAGCTCCGGCTTCTCAGAGGAAGTGGAGGAAGCGGAGGCCTTCTGTACATTTCCTGCTGTTCCGACGAGGTAGGTCACGCCGTTTAAGTCGGCAGGAGCGTATCTCTGGTCTGCAGTGGCATCCTGTCTCTTTCCGTAGACATAGAGGATTCCGTCCCGAAGGCCATGGTAGCCCTGTCCTTTTTTATCACCGTCGGTGTGGAAGAACCAGTTTTCGGTCTCGCCGGTTTCCTCGTTGTAGATCGTCTGTTTTCCGGTCTTTACGATACCGTCCTCGCCGAAGTAGAAGTTTGCGATCTCATCGCCTGTCACGTTTGCGACCTGTCTTCCAGTCTGCATGATGCCGAGGTCGCTGAATGCGTATTTTTTCGCGTTGATCGTGAACAGGGAATTTCCTTTTTTATCAGAAACGTAAGGTTTTCCGGCTTTAAAATAAAAGGTGTAGATCTCGTCCGCCGTGTGGATTCCCGGAATACCTTCGATGGAGTGGAATCCTTCTGCCCGCTTTCCGTCCCCGGCAGTGCCATAGTACTGGTAATCCGTGATCTTTGGGGATACAGCGTTGCTGGCTGTCTCGTCAGATACGGTTTTGGACGGCATGAGAACCCATCCGGTCTGCATTTTTCCATCAATGAAGGTGTAGTAGCTCCCGTCGATCTTCTTATCGTACTGGGTGGTCACCATCTTTCCGTCGGAGTTGAAGTAGTACCAGCTCTCGGAAGCTCCCGGCGCGTGGCTGTTCTCCTCCAGGCGGACCCAGCCTGTCCGCATGAAGCCGTCTTTTTCTGTCCCCAGATAGTAGGTTGCCCCGTCGATTTCCGTCTTTCCGGTTGCCATATGGCCGGCTTCATCGAAATAGTACCATCTGGAATCAAATTTCACCCACTTGGAGACAGCGGACTTTCCGTCCTTCTCAAAGTAGTACCAGAAGGTATCCGGTGTCTCAGGGGAGTCCGGATCTTCCTCATTCTTTAATTCTACCCAGGCGCTTGTGACCATTTTTCCTTCTTCATCTACATAGTACTCGTCGATCTTTGCGTTCTTTACGATCTGTCCGTCCTCGCCGAGATAGAACCAGTCATCTCCGCGCTTCCTCCAGGCATCAGTGGTGAGATACCCGTCCTCGTCATAGTAGACCTTCGCGTCACCTTCGGTAACCCAGCCGTGAGATGCCGCGTAGACCGGAAGTCCGGAGACCATCGCCATAAATGCTGCTGCGGATAAGACCGCAGCGATCTTTGTCTGTTTTTTCATAATCGTTTTCTCTCCTTTTTGATCTGAATATGGAAATGTTTTATGGTGTCACTGTTGTTCGTGCAATGCATGAACGGTAAACTGTTTTTGCTTACCGGCTGATTATAACAGGCTGGCGAGGCCGGATTCCAGTGTGGGTTTCTGGCAGATCTGGGGCGCCGTGGAAAGCGTTTCAGGGGCTGGAAAATACGGAAGAAAAAGGCGGGAAATGCTTTCGGGAGGGACCTGCGAAAACCTTACAAAAATATGATCTACTGGACTGGATGCGGTCCGCATGGTATAATCGAGAAAGGTAAAATTGGCGAAAATTCATATGGCTGAATTTTTGCGTCTTGAGAGAGGAGAAGGTATCACTTATGAGAATGAAGGTTTCTGACTATATTGCCCAGAAGCTGGTGGATGAGGGCATCACCGATGCTTTTATGGTGACGGGCGGAGGTGCGATGCATCTGGATGACGGACTTGGACATCAGCCGGGACTGCATTGCTATTTTAACCATCACGAGCAGGCATGTGCCATCGCTGCGGAGGCTTACGCGAGGATCCATAATAAGATCGCGGCTCTCTGTGTGACGACTGGCCCTGGTGGAACAAACGCGATCACCGGCGTTGTCGGCGGATGGCTCGACTCGATCCCGATGCTCGTCTTATCCGGACAGGTCCGCTATGACACGACCGCCCACAGCACAGGACTGGGGATCCGTGCGATGGGGGATCAGGAATTCGAGATCACAAAAGCGATCGACTGCATGACAAAGTACAGCGAGATGGTGCTGGACCCGATGCGGATCCGTTTCTGTCTGGAGAAATCACTTTATCTGGCGCAGACAGGAAGACCGGGACCGTGCTGGCTCGATATTCCGTTGAATGTTCAGGGGGCTTACATTGAGACGGAAGCGCTTCTCGGATTTGATAAGGACGATTACGAAGCAGGCGGAACCGGCTGGTCCGGTCACGGAACCGGATGTTCCGGATGTACGATCTGCATGATGAATAAAGTTGAAGGAAAACCGGCAATGATCCCGTCTGATGTGAGCGGACAGGGCGAAAAACGTGTGAAACTGCCGGATCCTGTGACGGTAGAGCAGGCGAGAGAAATCTTAAAGAAGGTCCGCGAGGCGAAGCGCCCGGTGATCAACGCCGGAAACGGAATCCGGATCGGAAAGGCATTCGATGTCTTCGCGCGAGTTGTAAAGAAGCTTGGAATCCCGGTAGTTACCGGCTGGAACAGCATCGACTGCATGTATGACACAGACCCGCTCTATGTGGGACGTGCCGGACATATGGGTGACCGTGCCGGAAACTTTGCGGTACAGAACAGCGATCTCTTATTGTCATTGGGAAGCCGTCTCTCGATCCGTCAGGTGGGCTATAACTACCCGACCTGGGCGAGAGAGGCCTATGTGATCTACAATGATATCGACGCCGAGGAGTTAAAGAAACCGACGGTCCATGTTGACATGCCGGTCCATGCGGACGTCAAGGATCTTCTCGAGAAGCTGGAGCTCGTCCTGGACGAGGAAGAGTTTGATCCAAACGGTGGAGCAAAGGACAAAGAAGCCGTAGACTGGTGGATCAGACGCTGTCAGGAATGGAAAGAAAAATATCCGGTCGTTCTTCCGAAACACTATGAGGCTGGTGACGACGAACCGGCAAACGTATATGCCGCGATCAAGGAGATCAGTAAGCGCGTCGAGGAAGATCAGATCACCGTTGTGGGGAATGGCTCCGCGTGCGTAGTAGGCGGACATGCCTATGAGATGAAGAAAGGACAGCGGTTCATCAGCAACTCTGCCATTGCGTCCATGGGTTACGACCTTCCGGCAGCTATCGGTGCCTGGGTCGCAGACCATACAAAGGACATCATCCTTGTGACAGGTGACGGGAGTATCCAGATGAATCTTCAGGAGCTCCAGACCATCGTTCATCACCATATGGGAATCAAGATTTTCCTGATCAACAACGGCGGTTACCATTCCATCCGCCAGACCCAGAAGACCCACTTCCATGAGCCGTTAGTGGGAATCGGCGTGGACAGCCACGACTTAAGCTTCCCGAGTATGGAGAAGCTTGCATGGGCATACGGTTATCCGTATGTGGCAGCCCACCACAACAGTGAGCTCGGCGAGGCGGTCGAGAAGACACTTGCCATGGACGGTCCGGTGATCTGTGAGATCTTCGTGGATATGAAACAGGGCTTCGAGCCGAAGGCAGCCGCAAAGATGCTGCCGGACGGAACCATGGTATCCGTACCGCTCGAGGATCTGGCTCCGTTCCTTCCGGAGGAAGAGCTGAAGGAAAATATGATTATTCCGTTAGTAGAGAATAAATAAGAAGGTTCAGTGTGCCTGGGACATGGAACTTAGAAGAAAATGCAAGATGGTTAAGAAAATTCCTGCCCGTATACAGTAACATCATGTACAATATACTGGCAACCGGGAATAAGATGGATGATTGATCAGCGTTAAATGAGGAAAGGGGCAGCAGAATATGAATATCATCATGACAGGTTCGACGAGCTTTGTCGGCGCAGCAACGGTGCGGGAACTCTTACGGAGAGGGCACACGGTGACCGCCATTGTGCGCCCCAAATCCTCAAAACTTGATACGATCCTTGAGGGAAATGAGGAGGCACTTTTATCCGGGCGTCTTCTCGTGACGGAAAACGATCTTTCCGAGCCGGAAAAACTTTTAGAAAAAGTGACAAAACCGCAGGATGTGTTCTGCCATTTCGGCTGGGGAGGATCCGGGAGCGCGTCAAGAACGGACAAGGCGCTTCAGGAGAAGAATATGGAGATCTCTCTGGAGACGGTCCGGACAGCGGAAGCTCTGGGATGCAGCAAGTTCCTGTTTTCAGGCTCTCAGGCGGAGTATGGAATGCACCGGGATCTGATCACGGAAGAAACGGTCTGTGAGCCGAAATCCCTGTATGGTGAGGCGAAACTTGCAATGAGGGAAAAAGGAGAAAAACTCTGTAGTGAGCTCGGACTGCGCTACATCCATGCCAGGATCTTCAGCGCCTACGGACCCGGAGACCACCCGTGGACTCTGGTGGAGTCCTGTCTGGATGCGTTTCTGGACAATAAGGAAATCTCTCTCGGTGCCTGCACCCAGAATTGGAATTTCCTCTATATCGACGATCTGGCGAGAGGAATGGCGGCGCTCTGCGAAGCTCCGGAAAGCGCGTTTGAGAAGATTTCCAATCCGGTCTTCAACTTTGGAGGCGCGGAGACGAAAGTATTAAAGGAATTCGTGGAGGAGATCCATGAACTCTGTGGCGGACAGGGCGAGAGCCGGTACAATACCCGCGGGGAAAACGCGGAGGGACTGATCAATCTGATGCCGTCCATCGAAAAGCTGAAGACCGTGACAGGATGGAAGCCAGAGGTCGATTTCAAGACCGGAATTACAAGGATGATCGCGCTCAGAAAGAGAACCATTTAACTGAACATGAAAGTAATTCTGGGGCGGCAGAGAGGGCAGCAATCAGTTGAAAATGCAGACCGATCACAGACTGGGAAAAAATGCCGCGAAATACGTCGAGTATTGACAAAACAGAAAAAATGGTTACAATGATAAAAGTTAAAGAATAGGCAACAATTTAGAAAAAAGTTCAGCAGATCGGCGCCCGCCGCACTGCTGAAAGAAACTGAAAAAGGTGCCCGAAGGTACCCGTCAGGTAAAATTTAAGGAAGAAGAAAATATAACATGAAAAAAATCAGCGTTTTGATTCCATGCTATAACGAGGAGGAGAATGTCGTTCCGATCAGCGAAGCGGTCATCGGCATCATCACAAAAGAACTGCCTCAGTACGACTACGAGCTGGTCTTCATCGACAACGACTCCACCGATAAGACGAGGGAACTGCTCCGCATGCTCTGCGCGAAGAATCCGAAGATCAAGGCGATCTTCAACGCGAGAAACTTTGGACAGTTCAATTCTCCGTATTATGGAATCCTTCAGGTAACCGGTGACTGCGTGATCTCCATGGTGGCGGATTTCCAGGATCCGGTGGAACTGATTCCGAAGTATGTCCATGAGTGGGAGAATGGCTATAAGATCGTCATCGGAATCAAGACGAGCAGCAAAGAGAACCCGGTGATGTACTGGCTCAGAAGCTGCTACTACAAACTGATCCGGAAATTATCCGACGTGGAGCAGATCGAGCACTTTACAGGATCCGGACTCTACGACAGACAGTTTATCGAGGTCTTAAGAAACTTAAACGATCCGACCCCGTTCCTTCGCGGAATCGTTGCGGAGTTAGGCTTTAAGAGAAAAGAGATCCCGTACGAGCAGCCGAAGCGCCGCGCGGGAAAGACCCACAATAACTTCTATAAATTATATGACGCGGCGATGCTCAGCTTTACATCTTACACAAAAGCGGGCCTGCGCCTGGCAACCTTTTTCGGCGCCTTCTGCGGCGGCATGAGCTTTATCGTAGCAGTCATATATCTGATCATGAAACTCTTATACTGGGACCGCTTTATGGCAGGTATGGCACCGCTTCTCATCGGAATGTGCTTTCTTGGATCTGTCCAGATCTTCTTTATCGGCCTGCTTGGCGAGTATATCATGAGCATCAATACCCGTGTGATGCACCGCCCGCTCGTTGTGGAGGAGGAGCGCATCAATTTTGATACACCGGCCGGTGCACAGGAGGAAGTATGAAGTACAGTGTTGAAGTGATGAGAGTCCGGGAGCAGACGATCCAGTTAAATGGCTGGGCTGTTGAGAGCAACCCGGATTCCGTGATCACCTACCGGGTTGAGGATGAAGCGGGACAGCCGGTGGAGGCGAAGATCGTTCCGACGAGAAGAGATGACGTGAGCCAGATCTATTATAAGAAGATCATCGACCGTGATCTCGGATTTGATATCCGTTTTCCGTATGAACATGGAAAGAATTATTATCTTGTGATCTGCGGCGAGAAGAAGACGACCCGTGTGAAATACAGCGATATGACGATCCGCAGAAAAACCGGCGCGGCAAACCGCAAGGTACAGAAGCTCATGAACCTTATGAACATGGAGACAGTCCATGTTGCCTGGGACTTCTTAAAGGAAAATGGTCTGAAAGCCCTAATCTTAAAATCCAAGCACAAGATCCAGGGGATCGATGACGATTACGACTACGCAGAATGGTGGAACCTCACGAAACCGTCAGAGGAAGAGCTGGAAGAGCAGAAGAAAAAGACGTTCGGCTATATGCCGAAATTCTCGATTGTGATCCCGGTCTATAAGACTCCGGAGAAATTCCTGAAGGAAATGCTGGACTCCATCGTGGAACAGACCTATGCGAACTGGGAACTCTGCATCGCGGACGGCAGCCCGGCGGGTGAGAGTGTCGAGAATGTTTTAAAGAAATATGCGGAGAAAGACGCGAGGATCCGCTATCAGGTACTGGGGGAAAACCGCGGTATCTCCGGAAATACGAATGCCGCCCTTGAGATGGCAGAAGGTGATTTCATTGTTCTTGCGGATCATGATGACCGTCTGACACCGAACGCGCTCTTTGAGTGCGCGAAAAAACTGAATGAGAATGAAAACTGCGATGTCCTCTATTCCGATGAGGACAAGCTTGACATGGATGGGGATGAACTGTTTGACCCGCATTTCAAGCCGGATTTCAATCCGGATCTTTTGACGAGCGTCAACTATATCTGCCATCTGTTTGTGGTGAAAAAAGAACTGCTCGATAAAGTCGGCGGTTTCCGGGCGGAATATGACGGAGCCCAGGATTACGACTTTATTTTCCGCTGTACGGAGAACGCAAAGCAGATCTGCCATATCCCGAAGGTGCTCTATCACTGGCGCTGCCACCCGAATTCCACGGCGAGCAACCCGGAGAGCAAGCTTTATGCCTTCACAGCCGGTTCCCGTGCCATCATGGACCACTATAAGAGAGTGGGAATTGAGGCAGAAAAGGTAGAAAAGGGCGTGGATTACGGGATCTATCACACGACGTTTAAGATCAAGGATGATCCGCTTGTGTCCGTAATTATCCCGAACAAGGACCACACCGTGGACCTCGACAACTGCATCCGCCCGATGCTGACGGAGGGAACCTATAAGAATCTGGAGTTCGTCATCGTGGAGAACAACAGTACGGAGCAGGCGACCTGGGATTACTACGAGAAGATCCAGAAGGAGTTCCCAAATGTACATGTTGTCCGCTGGGAGAGAGAGTTCAACTACTCCGCGATCAACAATTTCGGCGTACAGCACGCAAAGGGCGAGTATCTTTTGTTTATGAACAACGATATTGAGCTGATCGCGAAAAATTTCGTTGAAGAGATGCTTGGCTTTGTCCAGAGGGAGGACGTGGGGATCGCCGGTGCGAGACTGCTCTATGAGGATGACACGATCCAGCATGCCGGTGTTGTTATCGGTTTCGGCGGTATCGCCGGTCATACGTTTATCGGACTTCATAAATCCGAGAACAGCTATTTCAACCGCGCGATGTGTGCCCAGGATTACAGCGCGGTCACTGCGGCCTGTATGATGAGCAAGCGTTCCGTATTTGACGCTGTGGGTGGATTTACAGAAGAGCTTGCGGTAGCTTTCAATGATATTGATTACTGCATGAAGGTGAGAAAGCTCGGAAAACTTGTAGTATACGCGCCTTATGCGGTGCTTCACCACTATGAATCCAAGTCCCGCGGACTTGAGGACACACCGGAGAAGGTGGAGCGATTTAACCGTGAGATCGCCACATTCGCGAAGCGCTGGCCGGAGATCCTGAGAGACGGAGATCCGTACTACAATCCGAACCTGACACTGAGAAAATCAAATTTTGCGCTGCGTGACCTGAAAAAGGAAAAAATCGGGGAACCATATAAACTGGAGGTACCGTTAGACGAATGAAGACAACGATCATAATTCCGAATTACAACGGACTTTCGTTTATGGAACCGTGCTTTGAGGCACTGGAAAAGCAGACGACGAAGGATTTCAAGATCCTGGTGGTGGACAACGGATCCACGGACGGAAGTGTTGAATGGCTGAAGGAGCGGGAGATCCCGTCGATCTTTCTTCCGGAAAACACAGGCTTTTCCGGGGCTGTAAATGTGGGGATCAGGGCGGCAGATACGCCGTATGTGATCTTATTAAATAATGATACAAAAGTGGCTCCCCACTACGTCGAAGCGTTGGAGCGGGCCATGGACCGATCGGAGAAGATCTTTTCCGTCAGCAGCAAGATGATCCAGATGTACCATCCGGACCTCATGGACGATGCCGGAGACATGTACAGCGTCCTCGGCTGGGCGTTCCAGCGGGGCGTCGGGCGTCCGGAAAAGCTTTATAAAAAGAGCTGCCGTGTTTTTACGGCGTGTGGCGGGGCAGCGGTCTACCGCCCGGGAGGATTTTGGAGCATCGGGTATTTTGATGAGATGCAATTTGTCTACCTTTAGGGTATTGATTTGGGGTATATGGCGAAGAATTACGGAGATGACAAAGTATTCTGCCCGGAAGCTGTGGTGTACCATGTAGGCAGCGGGACAAGCGGATCGAAGTATAATTCCTTTAAGGTGAAGCTTGCCGCGAGGAATAATGTGTATCTGAATTACAAAAATATGCGCGCATGGCAGTTACTTTTAAATTCTCCGTGTCTTCTCGCGGGAACATTTGTAAAGTTCCTGTTTTTTAAAAAGATGGGATTCGGAAAAGACTATGTGTCCGGATTCCTTGAGGGGATCAGAACATTAAAGAACTGTAAACGCGTCCCTTCCTTTAAAGGAAGAATACAGCGGGAGATCGGGATCCAGCTTGAGCTGATCGCCGGAACCGCAGTCTATGTTTATGAGTTTTCCAGGAGACAGGCGGCGAAGCTTAGAGCGAAAGCCTGAGATTCTTCGCCGGACGCCGTGCGGCCGGCTCAGTGCGGATAGACTGAACGGCTGCTTTTATGCAAGATAAACGAATAATTTACGGAAATCTCATATTTTCTTAAGAAATCGTATATATGCAAATGGGTAAATTTTATGTATACTATGTATGCATATTTTTTACGATGGCGGTACTATGTCCGGGGGAGTGACCTTTGAAGGGCAGTCTGCCGGGGCATGGTATAGTTGAAAATACCTGCCGGGGGAATTGGCTGGCGCGGCTGTGCATGCGCTGATCACGGAAAGAATTCTGACCGGCATGTTCCTTGGAAAACAGGGTGAAAATTATATGATCAAAGATAATCAGAAGAGCCTCAACCGTTTTCACGTTGTGCTTGACGCCTTCGTGACCGCATTCTCTTATCTGCTTGCGTGGTTTATCGTAATCGGAAGCGGATGGGCGAACCTGCTCGGAAAACGGACACTTGAGGTCGGTTTTTATTTTGGCGCGCTTCTTGTCATTATTCCGGCGTATCTGCTTTTGTACTCCTTTTTTGGACTGTACACGCCGAAGCGTGTACTCGGACGCAGAAATGAATTCGGAAAGATATTCAAGGCAAACACGATCGGACTCCTTATTTTTGGTCTGATCCTGTACTTTGGAAGAAAAGAGCCGCATCTCTACAACTTCTCCCAGAGACTGGTCGTATATTTCTATGTGCTGAACGTAGTGTTTATGACCATTGAGCGGAATGGAATCCGGATCGTGCTTCGTTCCATGCGCTCAAAAGGATACAATCAGAAACATATCCTGTTAGTTGGCTATTCCTCCGCAGCGGAAGGGTTTATCGACCGGGTAAACAAGAATCCGGAATGGGGGTACACGATCCGCGGGATCATTGATGATACGAAGGAACGCGGAAGTGAGTATAAGGGAGTAAAGGTCATCGGCTGCATCGAGGACCTCGACTATATTTTAGAGCAGAACAGTCTCGATGAGATCGCCGTCACACTGAGCCTGAGCGAGTATGAAAAACTCCGCCATATCGTTGCTCTCTGTGAAAAATCCGGCGTGCACACGAAGTTTATCCCGGATTACGGGAACATTATCCCGACGATCCCGTATATGGAAGATCTCCAGGGCCTGCCGGTGATCCATATCCGCCGCGTTCCGTTGAATGATCCTATGAATGCGATGGTAAAGAGAGCCGTCGATATCGTGGGTGCGATCGTGGGGATCGTACTTTTCTCCCCGATCATGCTGATCGTGGCAGTGCTCATAAAGCTGACATCTCCGGGACCGATCATTTTCTGTCAGGAACGTGTCGGCCTTCACAACCGGCCGTTTAAAATGTATAAATTCCGTTCCATGACGGTTCAGGATCCGGGCAAGGAGAAGAGCCGCTGGACAACAAAGGGAGATGCCCGTGTGACTTTCATCGGAAAAATAATCCGCCGTACAAGCATCGACGAGGTGCCGCAGTTCTTTAATATCCTGATTGGTGATATGAGTCTTGTGGGTCCGAGACCGGAACGGCCATTTTTCGTTGAAAAATTTAAGGAAGAAATCCCGCGATATATGATCAAGCACCAGGTCCGTCCGGGCCTTACCGGCTGGGCGCAGGTGAATGGTTACCGTGGAGACACTTCGATCATTAAGCGGATCGAACACGATCTCTATTATATCGAGAACTGGACACTTGGTCTTGATTTCAAGATCATGTTCTTAACGGTTTTCAAGGGATTCATCAATAAAAACGCTTACTAAGACGAGGACAAATGACATGAATTATGAAGACGAATTAGACCGTTCCCGCGCCAGAAAGAGCAGACGGCGTGAGAGCGAGAGTGAGACGTCCGCAAAACGCCACACTCACAGGACGGAAGATCTGTATTCCATGAGTGCTGACCCGGGAAGCCGTGCAGGCCGTGCCGCAGCAAAGAGCCATGGGGCAGCTTCCCACAATCACAGAAGACGGAAAAACGGAAACAAGAAGAAAAAGATCATCATCGGTGTTCTGATCGCCCTGATCGTTCTGATCCTGGGGTTTGCCGCAGCGGTTTACGGCTATATCCGGCACAACTTCGGAAAGATGAACGGACAGAATAATTTTGATATTGCGGACGTTCAGAATGAGAACATCTCTCTGGAAATGAGAGATAAGATGGAAAAAGGCTACTGGACCATTGCGGTATTTGGTCTGGATTCCCGTGACAATTCCACAGGAAAAGGCAACCAGTCCGATGTTATCATGATCGTGAACTTAAATCGTGAGACCGGAGAGATCAAGCTGGTATCCGTATTCCGCGACTCTTACCTGAATGTGAGCGATAAGAACACATACAATAAGATCAACGCGGCGTATGCGATGGGTGGTCCGGAACAGGCTGTAAAAGCTCTGAATAAGAATCTGGATCTCAACATCACTCATTATGTAGCATTCAACTGGAAGGCAGTCGCAACAGCGATCAACATCCTCGGTGGTGTCGACATCGACATCAGTAAGTCCGAGTTCTACTACATCAACGCGTTCATCACAGAGACGGTAAAGGGTACCGGAATTGGTTCTGTACAGTTAAAGAAAGCAGGTGTGAACCATCTGGATGGTGTACAGGCCGTTGCCTATGGACGTCTTCGTCTGATGGACAGTGACTATGCGCGTACAGAGCGCCAGAGACTTGTAATCCAGAAGGCATTCGAAAAGGCGAAAAAGGCAGACTTTGCGACATTAAACAGCCTGATTGGAAATATGTCCGCGATGTGCGCGACAAATATCAATATGAATGATATTCTTCCGATGGCGAAGAATGTCACGAAATACCATCTCGGTGAGACGACCGGATTCCCGGCAGCCCGCGGAGAGCAGAAGATGAAGATCGGCAAGCTGAAATTGTCCTGTGTTATCCCACAGACACTCGTGAGCAACGTTACAAGCCTTCACAAGTTCCTCTATGGTGAAGAGGACTACAAGCCATCCAGCACGGTCCAGACGATTAGCAATAAGATCGCTGAACTTACCGGACTGAATAAGGCTGGCAAGGAGATCGATCATGTAGCGACGGATCAGGGATATGTCCCGAAGGGAGAGACAGAGGCCACGACACTTTCCGCTGAAGAAGAGAGCAAGAAGGAGAGTCAGGAAGAATCCCAGATGGAATCCATGCTCGAAGAATCCAAGAAGGAATCCGAGAGCGCGGGTGAGACTGAGACAGGTCCGGACGGCAAGCCGATCGAGACTACATCAGGAGCCCATAACAGCGGCTATCTGCATGAGACGGAAACGGATGCCAACGGCAATGTGATCGCAAAACCGACCGAGAGCCATGCAGGAAGTCCGACGGACGAAGCAGAGACCTCCACGGAGGCATACAGACCGTCAAGCCCGCAGGATATGACAACGGAAGCTCCGGTCGGCCCGGGATATGAGAAGACAACGGCAGTACCGGAGGCGACAACGAGTGCAGGTCCGGCAACCCCGATGGAAGGACAGAGTTCCGTAACAGTTCCGGGTGAAGGAAGTGTAGCGGCTGAAGGCCCGGCAGCCGGAATTTAAGAATAGAGGCCAGGCTCAAAGGTTATAAAGGAAATATAGGATATTAAGGATCAAGACGCATCGTCTGATTGATTTGGAAGAAATATTCCAGACTATCAGATGGTGCGTTTTTTTCGCGTGCAGGGAGCCATAATCCATACCTGTGCGATAACGGTACTACTGTGAAAATTCTCGACAAATGGCTGATTTTTTTGGATTCGCGGTAGTCCGGCACAGTGGAAAGGTTTTACCCTGCTATATTTTTAAACGAAAATCCGAATTTACATTTTACATAGATTATACAAACTAGTTACCGAACCATGGTTTTTGCTTTTTTGGATTCGTGATAAAAATAATACTGTACAGAGAAAGAAAAAACAAAAACAAAGACCTTTGAGGAGGAGAAAAGAATTATGAAAACAAGAAAAGTAATGGCACTTGCAGGTGCAGGAGTATTAGCAGTCAGCATGATGACAGGATGCGGAAGCAGCAGTAGTACAGCATCCACGACAGCAGCGACAACAACTGCGGCAGCAGCAGAGACAGCAAAAGAAGCAGCGACAACAGCAGCAGAGAAAAAAGCAGATCTTACAGGATCGATCACAGCGGCAGGTTCTTCCGCATTAAAACCGCTGGTTGACGATGCAGCAGACATGTTTATCGAGAAATACCCGGACGTTTCCATCACGATCGACGCAGGAGGATCCGGAGAGGGCTTAAAGCAGGTTTCTGAGGGAACCGTAAATATCGGTAACTCCGATGTTGAGGCCTCCGCAAAGCTTGACGAGACACAGGCAAAAGAGCTTGTTGATCATCAGGTATGCGTAGTCACAATGGCTCCGATCGTAAACAACGATGTAAAAGAAGGCGGCGTTGAGGATCTTACAAAACAGCAGCTCATCGACATCTTCACAGGAAAGACAACAAACTGGAAAGAGGTTGGCGGACCGGATGAGAGCATTGTCCTTGTAACAAGACCGACATCTTCCGGTACAAGAGCAACCTTCCAGAAATACGCTCTCGACGGAAACGAGGAAGCTTCCAATACTTCCATGGAAACAGATGATTCCGGTGTTCTTCTTCAGAATGTAAAAGATACGAAGGGTGCAATCGGATATGTAGCACTTTCCTATCTGACAGGTGATGCGGGAGTTGCAACCGTAGCGATCGATGGCGCAGAGCCGACACTTGAAAATACATACGCTGGAAAATATCCGGTATGGACATTTGAGCACATGTATACAAAGGGTGAGCCGGACGAAGTTGTAAGCGCATTCCTTGACTACATCATGTCCGATGAGTACGGCGCAAAGATGGAATCCTTAGGATACGGCGTATCTTCCAAGATGACAAATACTGATCATTAAGACAATACTTAAGACCGGGCAGTGAGCCATGATCCGACCGTATGAAAGAAAAAGAGGACATGGACAAGAGAGCTGCGAAACAGGGGCGGGGCAGACGAATCTGGCCCGCCCCGATATGATTTATGATAGAATTTGCTTCGAATATAGGAAGCAGGAGGACTTATGAAGAATGGTAAAGAAAAAAGCATGTTCGTCAGAGAATATCTGTGGCGGGATCTGATGACCGTCTGTGGATTGTTCGTAATTCTTCTGACGATCGTGATCGGCGCGTTCCTTGTATACAAGGGATCATCCACATTCCTGATCTATAAACATTCTTTTCTGGAATTTTTAGGATCTGCGGATTGGGCACCTGAGGACAATACGACAGGCGGAGGCAGCATTGGTGCTCTGATCTTCATTGTGGGATCTGTCTGCACATGCGGACTGGCACTTCTCATCGCGACACCGTTTTCTCTGGGATCAGCAATCTTCATCACAGAGATCTCCCCAAAATTCGGCGAGAAATTTTACCGCCCGGTGGTTGAGATCTTTGCGGGGATCCCGTCAGTCGTATACGGCTGGGTAGGACTTACGGTACTTGTACCGACAATCAAAAACGTATTTGGCCGTCAGGTCGGTCATTCGATCCTGGCAGCAGGACTGGTTCTCGCAGTGATGATCTTTCCGACGATCACGAGTGTTGCGGCAGATGCTCTTCACTCCGTCTCAAAGGAATGCAGAATGGCGGCTTATGGACTTGGATCCACCCGCTGGCAGACCATTTACCGGATCGTTGTTCCGGCGGCAGCTCCGGGAATCATTTCCGGAATCATCTTAGGTCTTGCCCGGGCATTCGGTGAAGCTCTGGCAGTGGCCATGGTCATCGGACAGACCACAGCGCTTCCGACCAGCATCTTTTCAACAACAAAGACTCTGACGACTGAGATCGCGGCTCAGATGGGCAACGCGATGGAAGGCGGAGAAATGAAATCCGCCCTCTGGACGATGGCATTGCTGTTATTTGCGATTTCCCTGTTCTTCATCTCCCTGATCCATCATGTGACAGCGGTAAAGCCGGAGAAAGAAGAAAAAACAAGCACTTCTGTGAAAACCAGCACGACCGCAGTGCCGGTAAAGCAGTTCGCAGCAAAGGGGGAAAATTAGACCATGGAAAGTAAGATCAGACGTTCACGCGGTGTGGACCGCGTTATGACAGTCATTTTCTACCTGGTTGCGATCTTCTTCTTCGCTCTTCTGATCGGCTTTGCGGGCAAGGTCATCATCGGCGGTCTCATGGGGGCAAAGTCGGAGATGTTCCGCTTCGCGAGAAAAGGAAGCATCGGAAACCAGTTGTTCAACACGATCTATCTCGTATTTATCTCCCTGCTGGTATCCATCCCCCTCGGTGTCTGCGCCGGAATTTATCTGGCCATGTACGCGAAACAGGGAAAAATGACAAAGTTTCTGAGAATGTGTATCGAGACACTTTCTTCCCTTCCGTCCATCGTTGTGGGCCTGTTCGGATACCTGGTATTCCTCGTATTCTTCGGAATGGGAAAGAGCCTGATGGCGGGTGGCCTCTCCCTATCGATCCTGACACTTCCGCTTATCACGACGACCCCCGAGGATGCCCTCAAAGGACCCCCCGCGGGGTATTTTTAGGCGAGTTTAGGTCTTGGAGCGACAAAATGGCAGTCCATCTTCCATGTACTTCTCCCGGCATGTCTCCCGCGCATCATGACAGGCGTCATCCTGGCGGCGGGACGTGGATTCGGTGAGGCGGCAGCGCTCCTCTACACCACAGGATCCGGAAGTGACCTGCGCTGGGGCAACTGGAACCTGGCAGCCCCGACCTGCCCGTTCAACCCGTTCCGCCCGGCAGAGACATTGTCGATCCAGATCTGGAACCTTCAGGTAAACGGTCAGGATAAGGCACTGGCGAACACCGCCTCCGCGGTCCTTATGATCCTGGTTCTGGCATTCAGCATCGGTGCGAATGTGTGGAGCCATCACTTAAAGAAGAAGAATTCCGGCGAGGAAGCGTAAGGAGACGCCGTACAGCCGAAACAATACATGAGACCGGCATATGACAGTTTTAGAGAGGAAAAATATATGACAGCGATAAAACCGAAATTTGATATCGAAAAGCTGAATCTGCATTACGGCGCCTTCCACGCGTTGAAGGATATCAACATGCAGATCGATGAACATAAGATCACAGCTTTCATCGGACCGTCCGGATGCGGAAAGTCCACATTTTTAAAGACCTTAAACCGCATGAATGATCTTGTGGAGGGTGTGAAGATCGAGGGAAAAGTAGAACTTGACGGAAAGAACATATTTAAAGATATGGATGCCATCACACTGCGTCACAAGGTCGGCATGGTCTTCCAGCAGCCGAATCCGTTTCCGAAGAGCATCTACGACAATGTGGCTTACGGCCCGAGAATCTTCGGAATCACAAAAAAAGCAGATCTCGATGAGATCGTTGAGAGAAGCTTACGGCAGGCGGCGATCTGGGATGAACTGAAGGATCGCCTAAATAAAAGTGCTCTGGGACTCTCCGGCGGACAGCAGCAGAGACTCTGCATCGCAAGAACTCTGGCAGTAGAGCCGGAGGTTATCCTGATGGATGAGCCGACCTCTGCTCTGGATCCGATCTCCACATCAAAAATTGAAGATCTGGCGATGGAGTTAAAGGATAAGTACACGATCGTGATCGTCACCCACAACATGCAGCAGGCAGCGCGTATTTCTGATAAGACCGCGTTCTTCCTGTTAGGTGAGGTCGTCGAGTACAATAATACAGGCGATCTGTTCGCGAACCCGAGAGATGAGCGCACAGAGAGTTACATCACAGGGAGGTTTGGCTGATTATGAGAGATGCATTTTTAAAACAGTTGGAAGAGCTGCATAAGATGCTCGCGGAGATGGGAAATCTTTGCGAGAGCATGATCGACGGAGCGTACGAGGCACTGATGAACATGGATCGGGAACAGGCAGCGAAGATTCTGGCAGCGGACGCGAATGTCGATTTAAAGGAGAGGGACATCGAGAGCAAATGCTTGAAGCTCCTGTTAGAGCAGCAGCCAGTGGCAAGTGATCTCAGAACGATTTCCTCCACCTTAAAAATGATCACGGATCTGGAGCGGATCGGTGATCAGGCAGGCGATATCGCTGAGATCGTAAAGACGACCGATCTTTCCGCTCCGGTAAAGGCCACAAGACTTGGCGAGATGGCAAAAGCCGTTGCATCTATGGTTCGTGAGAGCATCGAGAGCTTTGCAAACGGAGATCTCAAAAAGACAAAAGAAGTTATTGAATACGATGATGTGATCGATAACCTTTTTAATGAGGTCAAAAAAGAACTTGCCGATGGTATCTTAAACGGTGAGGCAACTCAGGAACAGATTCTTGATGTCTTGATGATCGCCAAATATCTGGAGCGGATCGGTGACCATGCAACAAATATTGCGGAGTGGGCGGAGTACGCGATCACCGGTGTTCATCGCAATAGTGAGATGGAAGAGCATCTGTAAGCATAAAAAGGAAACTTAAACGAATGGAGAACCTGATTTACAGATTCTCCATTCGTGTTTTCAGAAGTGGAAGCTGCTCCCGGACGGACGTGATCTCGTCAAGATCAATGGTAGTGATCTGCATTCCCTCGTGCTCATCCATCTGATTTAAGACTCTGCCCCATGGGGAGACAGCGATAGAGTGACCGAAGGCCTGATAGGAGGCGGAGAGATCTCTCGCCGGAGAAGTTCCGAAGACAAAAATCTGGTTGTCCAGAGCGCGGGCACGGAAGGTAAGCTCCCAGTGTGCCGGTCCAGTAGTCATATTGAAGGCTGCCGGAACAAGGACGATATCAGCACCTTCCAGCACCATCCGTCGGAAGATCTCCGGAAAGCGTATATCGAAACAGATGCAGAGACCGATTTTTCCAAATTCCGTGTCGAATACGGTAGCGGAGTCTCCGGGAGTCAGAGTATCAGATTCTTTAAAATACTGTCCGCCTTTTACATCAATGTCGAAGAGGTGGACTTTTCTGTGGCAGGCAATCTGCTTTCCGCTTCGGTCAAAGACATAGGCGGTATTGAAAACATGTCCGTCCTGGTCACATTCCGGGACGGATCCGGCGGAAAAGTAGATCCCGAATTCCTTTGCAAGGTCAGAGAGCGCCTGCCAGACCGGTCCGCCTGCTTTTTCTGCATAAACAGGGAAATTCGGTGTTTCATAGGGGCAGTTGAACATTTCCGGGAGGCAGACAAGGTCAGCACCGGAATTTTTTGCTTTCCGGATCAGCGGACGCAGGGTCTCAATATTCTTCATTTTGTCAGGAAACACATGGGTCTGAAGTTGGGCGATAGTCATGGATGTCATAGGAAACCTCCTTATCAAAATCCTATCGGCATAGCCGATCTGGAAGGATGTATTATGATTCCAGTGTAATTCACCATCGTCTGGAATGTCAAGAGATCATAGGCGTTTATCCACATAAATGATCCGCGGATATGGATATTGCGCATGAACTGCAACGATCTGTGGACAGGATGGAAGCGTGACAGATACATCGATCCTGTATCTGGTAGCAATGGAGTGACTGAAATACAAAATGTAGATATTGCACATACAAAAGAAAAAACTTTGAAAAAAACTGGAAAAAGAGGTTGACTTTTCCATGGGGATTTGTTATTATAATACTCGCCTTGAGCGACAGGGCAAAACTTATTAAGA
>OBHX01001091.1_pt1 | contig 24449 bp, 24 predicted proteins | sample 1519331 | NCBI WGS metagenome assembly OBHX01 (sample SAMEA2602897, study PRJEB22501) | metagenome
GGCGTGGTATACGCACTCTGGGGACTGGCGATAGAGGCCGAAAGACACCCCCCCCCCCACACCAAACCCCTCCGCTCTGCCTCCCCCCCCCCCCCCCCCCCCCCCCCCCCATCCAACCCTCCCCGGGGGGGGCCGATACGGGCGGCGAAAACCCCCACTACCCAACACGCCCGGCGCGGGCGTCCCCCTCCCCGCCGTACTACGTGAACCGGTCGACGCTCCCGGGCCACGCCCGGCTTGTCTGTTCATTCACGGGTCCGGTACCAGCGGTGCCGAGGATTTCGGCGATATCGCCAACGCCATGGCCTCTGCCGGCATCGTGACCTTGGTGCCGGCCAAGCGCAACGACAACTACACCGTGCTGCATCGCGACTACCCGCGTTTTGCTCGCGAATACGGGCGTTCGCTCGACGTGCTGCGTGGCATAAGCGGCGTGGACCCCGCCAAAACCGGCATCTACGCCGAATCCGAAGGCACCTGGATCGCCACGATTCTAACCTCGAAACGGCAAGACATTGCCTTTGCCGTACTTACATCCGCACCGGTGTTCAATGGACGTGAGCAAATGGCCATGGCTGTCAGCGCCTATACGCATGAGGCCGGCGCGCCCAAGCCCGTGGTCAAAGACATGGCCAAATTGATGTCGCTGGACTACGCGCCATTCGATCTGGCCTATGCCGACTTTGATGCCGACCGGTATCTGAAATCCCTCACCATGCCGGTGCTGGTGAACTACGGCACCTACGATACGGCCATGCCCATCGAACAGGGGGCGCAGCGGATCATCGCCACGGCCAACAAGTCCGGCAACGAGAACGTCACCGTACGCTATTTCGCCGGCAACCATCAGATGCGGGCTGGTGAGGGCTTATTCACCCCGAACCTGCCATTGGCCGAAGGCTATACGCAAGCGCTGGAAAATTGGGTGAACGGTGTGACTGCCGGAACCAAAGCCGATGGATGGGCAACGCCTCAAGTCGCCGGTGCAACACCTCACCAGCGCTTCGCCGCGCCGCAACGTACCAGATCCGGTATCGTCGGCTCGCTTGGCGTGCTGGCCGGTCTGATGGTGGCAGGGCCCGTGCTGATCGTGATGGCGGCGATATTAGGTATTGGCTTGACTGTGTTTTCTTGGCTACAGACGTTGCTGGCCGGGCGACGTAGTGTGGCGACTGTGCGGGCCGTGCATGCGACGCCGAGTGAGCTGGGGGCCGCCCAGCGGCGCATGTTGCACGGCATTGCCGGCTTATCTGCCGGTATCGGCACAGCGGTGATGGTGATTACTGGGCTGTTGTACGGCTATATGAGCGCCGTAGGCGTATCGGCTGTATTGGTTATGCCTCAACCGCGGCTGTTTGCCGTCGGATGGGTGGTGCTGCGAATAGCGACCATGCTGTTGGTGGTGCTGTTTGCTTGGGAAATGGAACGTGTCTGGTATTGCCGCGCCGATATCGTCGGTGTGCGGCGCGTCATATGCGTGATGGTAGCGCTCGGCACTCTCGCCACACTGATGACACTGGCATTTTGGGGCCTATTCTCGCTGTAATTCTGCCGATGTGCGCTGGTAAATGGGGCCTGGCGGGCAGGCTGCGTTGGTGGTCTGGGTGTGGGGCGATCGGCAGATTGCGTTGGCCTGGGTATGGCCGGCCGACGTACATCAGTCGGGGTGTCCGATACACAGTGAATGGCTGAGTATTACGCTTGGGAGGCTTCGGCCTCCTCTAAGGTGTCGAAACCGTCGAGCTGGACTGTGTGCAACAAGGTTTCCTCAGTGATATTGCGTTGCGGGCTGGCTGCGGCGCGCTCGCCAATCATCGCTTCGTAACGTTCGAAGGTCTGGTCGGAATACGTACCAAGCTCGCCGCGCAGATAGGTTTCGAATGAGGTGGCAGATGGTGTGTCTTCGGTGGTGGTGAGTGCGCGCATCGCCTCGCCGAGCTTGGGGTAGCGCTCGCGGAAATCCTTGGCCCAGGCGACCTGCTGGGCGATGACCTGTTCCTGACGGGCCGCGCGCTCTTCAGAGAGACGCGGAATATACGGCTCTATGTTCTTCGTGAAATTTTCCGGTGCGGTGGAGGCCATCATGCGGCCGTATTTTTCGGTCACGAGGTTGCGGCCCACGTGGTCGGCCGCGTCAAGATCAGCGGCATAGCTGGTGAGTAATGGCCGCTCCCATGTGAGGAACTGGGCCAACCGCATCTGGTGGAACACCGGCCAGTTGCCTTGGCATGCCGCGCGTCCACCCTCATTGTTGGTGCGCTGGAACTGATCCCATTCATGACGCACAATAGCCTCGCGCAGTTCATCATCAGTCAGTTCGTTGGTCATCGACGTTCCTTTCACTGATACCTCCCTCTGATGAGGGAGGTGGCACGGCGAAGCCGTGGCAGAGGGAGCTTGAATCTACAAACTTTTAAGCACCGGATCATCAGAGGCGATGTGGTCCTCGACATACGGGCGCTGCCATTCGAGGAAGGTCTCGCCGGACGTGGTCAGGTGTTCGCGTTTGAGTTCCTTGACGATATCCACCGCAATCTGCTCCACAATATCGTTGATTTTCTCGATTGCTGGAGCCGCGCCCTTGCCGCCTTCGCCAAATCCGGCCCCGCCATAGCAGGCTGCCGAACTCAATCGCATCACGGTTTCCAACTGTTCGCCCACGTTCGGCAACAGCGCGAACATCGAGCCAGACAGCTTGCGCAATGCTGCGAACTGCCACTTGTAATACGGCATATAGCCCACCACCATCGGCACGTTAACCAGGAACACCAACGAGGCGGTGGCCTGCACGAACTCGTGGATGGACAGCCATGCGGCCGCGCCGTCGCCGCGCTTCAACGAACGCGGCAGATTATATTGACCGGCCTGGGCGATCATGCCGAGTCGCTTGGAGATCAGCGCGAGCCGCACATCGTCGGGCATGTTCTTGAACCCTTGGCGCGTCTTGGAAAACAGACCGGTGGGATCGGCGAACACCTCGCCATTGGTGGCGGCGGCCAAGGTCGATTCCTGAAGCATTAGCCACTCATGCGGCGCGGTCTGCGCCGGCGCAGTGTGATACCCGGTGATCGACTCAAAGAAGTCACCGATGCGGAACACGCCGTCACGGCGATTCGCGCCCTGTGCGCGCGGCGTGACGGGGGAGAGCGGTGCATCAATCGGAGTCGTCATCGCTTCCGCCACATCAGAGGACGCCGCGCCTGACTCGGCAGTGGCGGTATCGTGCGTAGCGGTGCCGGGGGTGGGTGCGTTTGCCGCATCGGGTATGACGGTGGAGCCTGCACCTGCGGAGGGGAATGCTCCGGAAGCATCGGACCTGGCATGCGCCTCGAACGTCACGCGGCCTTGCGCATCCACGCTGAACTTGCGCGGCAGTGCCTCGTAATCGACCTCAAGTTGCTCGCCGATCGCCGCGTAATCCTCATCCGTAAGCCACAGGCAGAAGCGCGGGCCGAAATCGTGGTCCTGCGAATACGCATCATCGAATCCGTAGCATTCCGAGCCATGACCCACCAGACCGGCGGCGATACGCCCGGCATACTGCGGATACTTCGCCGCAATCATCGGCTTGCCCATCTGCGTCCAGAACGCGCGGGCCAGCTTCAGTCCGGACACCGGGCATGCGGAAACGGCCTCGGCCGCGCCCGCAGAACCGGTCGACACCGAAACGGTGGATGGGGAAGATGCCGCGTTCGCACCGGTCTTGCCCTGTGCCGGGCTGTTCGACAGCCGCGATCCGGACTGAGGCAGCGCGCCTACATCGCCAGCAACACCCGCATTGTCAACCGTCACCCCGGCCTGCGCCGCCGCTTCCTCGGCCTGCCGCAGATTGTCGGCGGTGATACGCCAGTAATCGGTGTCCTTGCCGTAACATTCCTCGATCACGGCCAGCGCATGCCGGTATCCAGTAACCGCATCCGCATACCGTCTCTCGGCAAAGCACACCTGCGCGAAGCCCGCCAGTGCGGAGGCATAATGCGCGGAATGTTCCAGATGGCCGGTGCGATAGATTTCCAGCGCCTTGGCTGCATGCCAATGCGCGTCCTCCAACTTGTGTTCGGTCAGCAGGGTCAACGCCAGATTCGTGTGCGAGCTGGACACGTCGATATCCGCGTCCGGGTTCACGCTCGAGGCTTCGATAATGCGCAGCGCTTCACGCAACTCCAGTTCCGCCTTGTCGGGCCGATTCGTCTCGCTGTAGAGCATCGACAGATTGTTGTGCAGTGCTGCGAGCCTACGGTCGGTGGGCGCCAGCGAATGCCGGCAGACACTCTGCGCCTGATGATACAAATCCTCGGCCTGATCGTATTGTTTGGCCGCGCGCATCGAGGTGGCGCAATTGATTAGCGTGGTGGCCCACGCCTCGGATGTGCCGGTGGTCAAGCCCATACGAGCGGCCAGTTCCAGCGCTCGCTGCACAATCCACTGATTCTCCTTGTGCCGACCTTGCGAGCGATAGAAGCCCATCGTTTCGTTGAGCACGGTGAGCAGTCCGGCCTCGTCGCCGGCGTTTTCCGCGTCCACCATCGCCTGTTCCAAGTACGGGCCGGCTTCGGTGGCGGCCGTGTGGCGATCGAAAATCGCGTCCAGTCCGTTCAGGAATTGTTGGGTATCAAAGGTTGCGGGCGATTGATCGGCATCGTCCGCAACCTGGTTCGCCGTGGAATCGGCACCTTGTGCTGCGGCCGCCGCATCGGTGTCGTCGGCATCGTCTGGACCATGCGCGAATTGCGCGGCGAATTGTTTGAGCAGTGCTTCCTCATCCATACCGCCAGACCTCCCTGAATCGTGTCTGATTTCAGTCTATTAATACTGTGAACAAACACGTCAGGGAGTTTGCTGTGAGCTTGGTCTCAGTCCACCTTGGTTTCGCGCAAGCGGTGAATGGCGTCGGTATCGGTTTCGCAGCGCCACGAGTAGAAGGCCAGCAGCCCTACGGCAAGCAGAGCCAGCGGCATACCGCCCAGGCCGGTATAGCGATAGTTCATCGAGAAGGTGGTGAGCATCGCGCCGCCGACAATCGAGCCGATGGCATTGCCGAAGTTAAACGCCACCTGTACAGCCGCGCCGGCGATCAGCTCGCCGCCGCCCTGGCCGGCTTCGGTCATCAGCAATTGCTGTGGAGCGGAAGTAAAGAACAATCCGATGGCGATCCAGAACGTCAGTACAGCGGTCATCGGCTGATTACCCGGAGTGATAAGCACCAGCAACAAGCCGAGGCAGGAGATGGACTGACCTATTGCGGCCGCGCCGGCATGCCTCCAATGGTCGGTCAGACGACCTCCAAGCAGACCGCCGATGACCATACCAAAGCCGGCAAGCATCATCAGCATCGGCACCAGGGAAGACGACCATCCGCCGGTTTTCTGCAGCCAAGGGGAGACGTAGCTCCACCAGCAGAACACACCGGCATTGCCGGTGAACACGGCGGCCAAAATCACCCACGGGCCACGGCGGGTGAGGAACTTGAACTGACCGGCGATGCCTGCGTCCTTGATCGGTGCAACGTACGGAATCCACGCCGACGCCAGCACAATCGTCATTGCCGCCCAAGCGGCCAAAATGCCGAAGGCAAGACGCCAGGAAAGGAACTCGGCCATCAAGGTGCCCGCCGGTACGCCGAGCATATTGGCCACGGTCTGTCCGGTGACCATCACGGATACGGCCTGCGCCTCCTTGCCTTCCTCCGCCAGAGTCTTGGCGATGAGTGTGGCTGTGCCGAAGAATGCGCCGTGCGGCAGGCCGGCGACGAATCGTGCGACGACCAGCATGGCGGCATTGACGGAGAATGCGGAAGCCAGATTGCCCACCAAGGCAATCACCATAAACAATATGATGAGGTCCTTCGGCGGCACCTTGCGGCCGAATACCAGAATCAGTGTGCCGAAGCACACGCCGATCGCATACGCGGAAATGTAATGGCCTGCGGTGGGGATGTCCACGCCGGTGGCGGCCGCGGCCTGCGGCAGAATGCCCATCATCACGAACTCGGCGGCACCGAGAATGAACGCGCCCGAAGCCAGTGCAAGCAGACTCTTCTTCATGGTTCCTCTAATTACTTCAGTATTACTTACAAAAACAGTGCGGCAATCGATTGATTCGAGCGATATATTACGGTGGTCCGCCAACAAATACGGGGGCTTGCCGTGATGTGGTTTGTCGCTGTGTGCGGCGGGTTGTTTACCGCTGTTCGATCGCTTGGTTTGATTGTTGGGACAGGAAACGAAAAACCGGATTGCTGATTTCTCAACAATCCGGTCCAGTTGTCGGGCTGGCGGGATTTGAACCCGCGGCCTCTTCGTCCCGAACGAAGCGCGCTACCAAGCTGCGCTACAGCCCGTTTGGCAACAGATGTAGATATTACATTGTGGTGGTGGACAATGCAAATCGGCATGTCGCGAGTGTTGCGTGATGGTGGATTCGCCATGTGTACAGGTCTCTCAAGCCTTGTGCAGGGCCGGTTTTGCGTCATGTGAGCGGGTGTTCAGATGGCCGTGCGGTCTGCCGGGCTCATAATCGCCGGCCTTGCGTACACTGATGAATCATGGCTGAAGTTGTCGAAAATACCGAAAACACTGAGAATGAAACCCCGGCCGTCCCGCAGATGAGCACCGTCGAACGTGCGGAAATGCTGCTCAAGCAGGACGCCACCATCCGCGAGAAGATCAAGTCCGGTGCCACGCTGGACGAAGCCGTGGACCCCTCCAACAAGGAGTTCGGCCCGCTGGCCCACCCCGAGCAGGTGCAGATGCGCGTGGCCAAGCGCGCGATGATGCTTGAGGCCGGCATCGCCCCCTACCCGGTGCACTTGGACGTCACCGACACCATCGAGGCGGTCCGCGCCAAGTATGACGGCAAGCTCGAGGCTGGCGAAGAGACCGAAGACATGGTCGGCATTGCTGGCCGCGTGCTGTTCCTGCGCAACGCGGGCGGCCTGTGCTTCGTGCAGCTGTCCGCCGGTGACGGCACCAAGATTCAGGGCATGATCTCCAAGAAGGAGATTGGCGCCGATTCGCTCAAGCAGTTCAAGCAGCTCGTCGACCTTGGCGATCACCTGTACCTCAAGGGCCGCGTCATCGCCTCCAAGACCGGCGAGCTGTCCGTATTCGCCACTGAGTGGGCTATCGCCTCTAAGGCCCTGCAGCCGCTGCCGGCCCTGCACAAGGACCTGAACGAAGACACCCGCACCCGCAAGCCGTACATCGGCATGATCGCGGACGAGAACATCCGCAACATGGTGCGCAACCGCTCCAAGGCCGTGGCCTCCCTGCGCCGCACCTTTGACGACCACGACTTCCTCGAGGTCGAAACCCCGATGCTGCAGACCCTGCACGGTGGCGCGGCCGCCCGCCCGTTCACCACGCACATGAACGCCTTCGACCTTGACCTGTACCTTCGCATCGCCCCGGAACTGTTCCTCAAGCGCTGCCTGGTCGGCGGCATCGATCGCGTGTTCGAAATCAACCGTGACTTCCGCAATGAGGGCGTCGACGCCACGCACGCCCCCGAATTCACCATGGTCGAGGCCTACCAGGCCTATGGCACCTATGATTCCATCGGCCAGCTGGTCAAGGAGCTCGTGCAGAAGACCGCCATGGACGTCTACGGCTCGCACAAGGTCACCCTGCTCGACGGCACCGAATACGACTTCGGCGGCGAATGGAAGACCATCAGCATGTACGACTCCCTTTCCGAGGCCCTGGGCGAGGAAATCGTGCCGAACGGCGGTCCGGACAACCCCGGCACCTCCGTGGAGCACCTGGGCGAGATCGCCGACAAGCTCGGCGTGGAACGCGACGACGTGGAGAACCACGGCAAGCTCGTCGAACACCTGTGGGAGCACTTCTACGAGGACAAGCTTTACGAGCCCACCTTCGTGCGTGACTTCCCGGTCGAAACCTCCCCGCTGGTCAAGGGCCACCGCACCAAGCCCGGCGTGGTGGAGAAGTGGGATCTCTACGTGCGCGGCTTCGAGCTGGCTACCGGCTACTCCGAGCTCAACGACCCGATCGTGCAGCGTGAACGTTTCGTGGCTCAGGCCAAGGACGCGCTCGCTGGCGACGAAGAGGCTTGCGACATCGATGAGGACTTCCTCGAGGCTCTCGGCGTGGGCATGCCTCCGGCCGGCGGTATGGGTATGGGTATTGATCGACTGCTTATCGCCTTGACCGGTGCCACGATTCGCGAGACCATCACCTTCCCGCTGGTCAAGCCGCTCGTTGGCTGATTAGGCATACTCTGGCTCCCCTCAGAGAGGGGAGCCGAGTTATATATGAAAGGGATTGCTTATGTCCATCGGCTTGTGGGTTCGGGGCGCGCGTCCCAAGACCTTGGCCACTTCCATCGCGTCGGTGATGGTTGGGGCGACGATGGCATACGCGCATATCGAGCAGTCGGGCACCTGCATCGCAATATATCCCGAACCGGCCTCCTGCGCCACGGCCCGTGAACAGCAGACCCTGCTGATGGACCGATTCTGGCCGGTGACCATCCTGTGCCTGCTAGTCGCGCTGTTCCTGCAAATCGCCGTCAACTATGCGAACGACTATTCCGATGGCATCCGCGGCACTGACGCCGGGCGTGACACGGACGAATCGAAATCAGGCAAAACCCAGCGACTGACCGCATCCGGACTGGTACCGGCCAAGCATGTACTGTTCGCGGCGATGATTTGCGCCGCCATCGCCTGCATATGCGGCATTGCCGCTATCGTGATTTCCCAAGCTTGGTGGCTGTTTGCCGTGGGTGTGGCCTCCTTGCTGGCCGGCTGGTTCTACACCGGTGGCAAGCATCCGTATGGATACGTCGGGCTGGGAGAAGTCGGCGTGTTCCTGTTCTTCGGCTTGGCTGCGGTATTGGGCACCGAATACGCGCTGTGCGGCACGGTGGACGTCGGCGGACTATTGGGTGCTGTGGCGGCTGGCCTGTTCTCCTGCCTGATCATGATGGTGAACAATATCCGTGACATCGACGAGGATCGTGAGCATGGTAAGTGCACGCTGGCCGTACGGCTGGGTGAATCCGGCGCGCGTACGCTGCTGATTGTGTGCTGCGTGGCCGCGTGGGCCATAGCCCTGCTCATGTGCGCGACCCTATGGTGGCCGTGGGGCGCAGTGCTGTTGATCTCGGGCGTCGGAATACCTGTGCGCATGGTCTCCAGCGTGAATAAACGTCAATTCCGCCCGGCTCTGCCCGCCGCCAGCTTCCAGACCTTGCTGTTTGCGGTGGTGCTGGCGGTTTCCGTGACGCTCTGAGAGCGAAATAATAAGACGAATACTCGTGTTTGGGCGCACGCGGCTGTAGACTGAACCGTATGACTTATAAACTAGTACTGCTCCGTCATGGACAGAGCGCATGGAATAAAACTAACCAGTTCACCGGCTGGGTCGACGTACCGCTGACCGAGCAGGGTGAAGCCGAAGCCAAGCGTGGCGGCGAGCTGCTCAAGGAGAAGAACGTCCTTCCGGACATCGTGTTCACCTCCCTGCTGCGTCGCGCCATCAACACCGCCAACATCGCTCTGGATGCCGCAGATCGTCTGTGGATTCCGGTTCAGCGTGACTGGCGTCTCAACGAGCGTCACTACGGCGCTCTGCAGGGCAAGAACAAGACCGAGATCCGCGAAGAGTACGGCGACGAGAAGTTCATGCTGTGGCGCCGTTCTTACGCCACCCCGCCGCCCGAGATCGACCCGAACGACCAGTACGCCCAGAACAACGACCCGCGCTACGCCGGCGATCCGGTTCCGGAAGCCGAGTGCCTGGCCAACGTTGTTGAGCGTGTGAAGCCGTACTTCGAGTCCGCTATCGAGCCGGAGCTCAAGGCCGGCAAGACCGTGCTGATTGCTGCCCACGGCAACTCCCTCCGCGCCATCGTCAAGATGCTGGACAACCTGTCTGAGGAAGAGATCGCCAAGGTCAACATCCCGACCGCCATCCCGCTGCTCTACGAGCTGGACGAGAACTTCAAGCCGATCAAGCCGCGTGGCGAGTACCTGGACCCGGAGGCTGCTGCTGCCGGTGCCGCCGCTGTCGCCGCTCAGGGCCAGAAGTGAGCCTAAGCCGCTAACACGGTACAAGCTGTAAGGGGAGTCGCACATAACGTGCGGCTCCCCTTTGCTATGCCTGCCAAATCCCCCATGGGGCGGTGATTACCCCATGGGGCGGTAAAACCCTCATGGGGCGGTATGCCAGAATGGCTTAATTCCGCGGTTTCACATATCCTTCAAACCGCCCCATGGGCAAGTTACCGCCCTATGGGTGTTTTGCCGCCCCATGGATACGCCGGTGTACCGCCCAAAAGCAACAAAAAACGGCGTCCAGCCGTAGCCGGATCGCCGCTTTCGGGCATCCTCCTCAAACCACAGGAGAACAAGTGTTCAGTTATTCGCCCAATGTGAGAACAAGTCCCAATCAGTCGATGTCGGTGCCCTCGTCGCGGGTCGGCTCCTTAGTGGGGTCGAAGCCGGAGACGATGTACACCACACGGCGGGCGGCGGACACGGCGTGATCGCCGAGACGCTCCAGGAAGCGGCCCAGCAGCACGATATCCACGGTCTGCTGACGGGTGATGTCATCGGACAGCGCTAGATCGAAGGTCTGGCGGTGCAGATTGTCCAGCTTGTCGTCAGCCAGGATGATGGCCTCGGCGGTCTTGGCATCGCGATCGAAGAGCATGGCCACCAGCTGGTCAGCGGTGTTGTCCAGGAAGTCGATCATCTCGGCGAACACCGGTTGAGCGGATTCAGGAATCGCGGCGGCCGGATAGGTGCGGCGAGCGGCCTCGGCCACGTGGCGGGCAAGATCGCCCATACGCTCGAACGTGGAAGCCAGACGCATGGTGGAAACGACCACACGCAGATCGGTGGCCACCGGATTCTGCTTGGCGAGCAACTTGACGCACTGGTCAATCACAGAGGACTCCAGGGCATCGATTTCGATGTCGCCGTCAATCACAGTCTGTGCGGCTTCAACGTCCTGATTCAGCAGGGCTTCCCCAGCTCCTTTGATCGCCTTGCGTACGTTCTGCGCCATACGGTCGAGGTCGTCAGCAACCTGCTTCAGCTCCTCGTTGAAAATAACGCGCATTTCTCTAGCCTTTCATGCTTGCTTATTGCAACCTGTACCAGTGTATTATTCCAGTACTTGTTCCCCACTTCAACGTAGGTAATGGCAACCTCAAGTTGTTCTACTGTTCATTGGGTTGTTCACCTGAAATTCATGTTACCGGCGTGCCGGCAAACCGCAATCCCGGCGTGTGGTGTGAAAGAATGGGGGCATGACACAGATGCCGCTCGTCGCCGCGATTGCTCTTATTGTCACGGCTGTTTTATTTGTGGTAGGAATCATCACGCTCATCGTGGGATTTGCGACACATCGAGTGTCCATGGAATCGCCGCTGGCCGATGATGACGACAATGACGATCTGTCCGACGACACCGCCACGCTGCTGTCCATGCTGCCAGGTGCGTCCGTGGTGGTCGACGAGCACGACGAGGTGGTCCGCTGCAATCCCGCCGCCTACCGCCTGGGTGTGGTGTCAGATGACGCCATTGCCCAGCAGCATGTGCTGGATGCCATTCACGAGGCGCGCAAGTCCGGTGGCAAGCGCCAGTTCGACTTGACCACCGATACTCCGGAGCGGTACGTCGCAGACCAGAACAAGGGCGATCACGTCGCCACGCAGTCCGTCCACCGCCCCAACTGGCTGAAGGTGACTGTAGGGCGTATCAACGAGCAGTTCGTCATCGTGTTGATTACCGATGTCAGTGATGTGATTCGTTTCGCTCAAGTGCGTGACTCGTTTATTACCAATGTGTCCGAGCAATTGTTGGGCCCCACTGAGGCTCTGGCCAAACTCGCCGATTCGCTGGAGTCCGGCAATCTGGACGAACAGCAGGTGGCTGCCGACGCTCGCCAGGTGCGTTCCAGCTGCAGCAAGCTCAACCACATGGTGTCTGATTTGCTGCTGCTCATACGCGCGCAGGAGCCGATTACGCCGTCTTCCGCCAACCGACTGAACGTTATGGAACAGCTCAGGGCCACGGCGGCGCGACTGGAGCCGCAGGCAGCCGAGGCTGGCGTGCAGCTGAACATCAAGGGCGACGATGATCTAGTCATCAATGGTGAGGCGGACCAGATCGACAGCGCCGTGACCAAGCTCATCGAAAACGCCATCGGCTATTCCAAGGAAAATGGCGTGGTCAGCGTGTCCGCATCCAAAGACAAGGATGGCGACCGCGCGGTGATTCGCGTGATTGACCAAGGCACGGGCATCGCTAAGAAGGACCAGGCGCGCATCTTCGAGCGGTTCTACCGGGGCGTGGAACAGAGCAATCGCACGGCGGATGGCGTGGGCCTAGGCTTGGCCATCGTCAAGCATGTGGCGCTGACCCATCATGGCGATGTGACCGTATGGAGCGCGCCCGGGCAAGGCAGTACGTTCAGCCTTACGTTGCCGTTGGCGCAGTGAGGTAAGGAATTGGTGGCATGCCTTGCATGCCACCAATGCTGTTTGATGAGCGACCTGCGGCCGCGGTCTCTCCCTCAATCAGCTACGCTGACAGCTCCCGTCATCAGAGGGAGCTTGTGTTGCGTTACTGTCCGAGGCGGCGGTAGTCCCAGCGGTCGAAGTATTCCCAGACCAGCAGTAGCAAGCCAATAATGACGCCGGCCACGCACATAATCACCAACGGCATTACGCTGTAGCCCACGGCCAGCAGAATCAGCACGACAATCAACGCCACAATCCATAGACCGGTACCGATGGCAAACACCTTACGCAGATCCACCCGTACGGGCTTGGGTGCGGGTTTGCGGACGGCAGGGTCAATGAGAGGCGCGAACTTCATACTCATGCACTGTAGTAAGAGTAGGGAGGGGCGTCAAACATCCCTCCCTACGATTTATTCAATCGGCATCAGTTGAGACCGATCAATGTGCATGGCATATATGGTCGGCAATGCGGGGCATATATGCCATCACAGGTGCTCGACCACGTAGTCGACGCACTTGGTGAAGGCCATGACATCAGCCGGTTCCACCGAGGGGAACACGCCAACGCGCAGCTGGTTGCGGCCCAGCTTGCGGTAGCCGGCGGCGTCCACAATGCCGTTCTCGCGCAGGATGGACAGTACCTGAGAGGCCTGGACTCGCTCGTCCAGATCAATGGTGACCACGGCGTTCGAGCGTGCGTCCGCATCGACGACGAACGGAGCGGCGTATTCGGAGCGCTCGGCCCACGAGTACAGGATGGATGCGGACTTGGCGCAACGTGTGGTGGCCCAGGCGAGGCCGCCGTTGTTGTTGAGCCAGCGAATCTGGTTTTCCATCATGATCAGGGTGGCCACGGCGGGCGTATTCAGGGTCTGATCCTTGCGGGAGTTGTTCAGTGCCGTGGTCAGCGAGAGGAACGGCGGCACCCAGCGATGTGCGCCTTCCAGATGAGCGCTTGATTCGACGCCTGCCGCACGATCGATAGCTTCGGGGGAGAGGATGGCGACCCACAGACCGCCATCGGCACCGAAGGCCTTCTGCGGTGAGAAGTAGTAGACGTCGGTCTGGCTGATGTCCACAGGCAAAGCGCCGGCTGCGCTGGTGCCGTCGATGACGGTCAAGGCACCAGCTTCACGACTTCCGGCCACGCGGCGAATCGGGGCGGCCACACCAGTGGAGGTCTCGTTGTGAGCCCAGCAATATGTGTCCACGCCCTCGGTGAGCTCAGGCAGACGGTAAGTGCCCGGCTCGCCGGGGAACAGCACCGGGTCTTCAAGGAAGGGTGCGTTCGCGGCGGACGCGGCGAACTTGGCACTGAACGAGCCATACGTGCCGAATGCGGCGCGACGGGTGATCAGCGAAGCGCAGGCAATCTCCCAGAACGCGCTGGCGCCACCGTTGCCAAGCGCCACCTCATACCCTTCAGGCAGGTGGAAGAACTCGCGCAGACCTTCACGAATCGAAGCGACCAGTTGCTTGACTGGTGCCTGGCGATGTGATGTGCCAAGCAGGGTGGTGGCGCCGGCGTCGAGCGCGGCGATCTGTTCGGGGCGGATTTTGCTGGGGCCGGAGCCGAAGCGACCATCTTCGGGCTTCAGCGACTCGGGAATACTCAGTGTGATAGTCATGGTTTCAAGGGTAGACCAGTGTTGGGGAATATCGCGGATAATGCTCGGTGTGCGGGATTACTGCGGGGTTACTGCGGAATTCCGGGGTGCCGGGCGGCAGTGGTGGCAATGCGGAATGCAGTGCAGAATGTACGCAGCACATCATGGCTACGGTGTGTCGGAATGACATGAGTTAGTGATTCTTCCGATAACCGGATAGTGAGGTTCGTGAACGGGCGGAAACAAGGCAGTTTTTTCACCCGGCCGCACGGTTACGTAAATCGTTTGACACACCCGGATGGTGGGGGATCACATTGAGGATTGACCTCTGTTCGTTGTACAGTACTCAATTGTGACGGTCATACGAGGTCATCGAAATGACCCCGCCGAACCCATCCAAGGAGTTAACGTAGTATGAAGCATGCTTCGCATAAAGCGACCACGGTCTCGCGCCAGAAGTTCAGCTTAGCGAAGGCATTGTTTGCCTCCGGCAAGGGTTCTCATTCCGTTCGTGCTGTGCGTGCGGTGCAATCCGCTGGTAGCGACGCCGTTGTTTTGGGGCTTGATCCGGCCATTGCCGAGAAGATCAACGAAATCGCTCCCCAGACCCGCCGTTCCATTCGTGAGGCCGCTCGTGCCGCTGAACGCCGTAGCCATATTCTTGCCTCGGCCTCACTGGCCGCTCTGGTCGGCACGGCCGCAGGTGCTCTCGCGTTTTCCAACAATGAAGACGCCACGAACTCGTTCGTGGCTGATCCGGCCACGACGACCACGCAGATTAAGCGCATCAGCGATGTGACTGCGGCTTCTCGTTCCGAAGCGCGTACTGATTTGAGTTCATCCTCCGTTACCGCACAGTCCACCAATGAAGGCGGCTGGGGGCTGAGCAATTCAGACAGCACCTTGGACGCCAAGCTGATGAATCGCAATAATGCGAACAATCCTGTGGTGTCGGCTCTCGTGGATGCCGATGGCGATGCTGTGCCGGCTGGCTTCAACCCGAACCATGCCGTTGGCACCAACTCCAACAACTATCCGTGGGGTCAGTGCACGTGGTACGCGTACCAGCGTCGTGCCGAACTGGGCCTGCCTTCCAGCGGCAACTTCGGCAATGGTGGCGCGTGGGCGGCGTCAGCTTCCGCTCTGGGCTATTGGGTGGACAACACTCCTCGCCATGTCGGTGATGCTGTGGTGTTCGCTCCTGGCCAGGCCGATGCCGATGGCGCGTACGGCCATGTTGCCGTTCTGGAAAAGATCAATGCCGACGGCTCCATTGAGATCTCCGAATCCAATGCCAAGGGATTGGGTGTGATTTCGACCCGTACGTTCAGCGCCGCCGAAGCCGGTAAGTTCCAGTACGTTCACTACTGATTCATTTCATTGGCTTACATTCGGTGATTACTGTTCGGATGTGACGTCGCCCTATCGGCAATCGTTCGCGCGAAATGACATTTCAAGTGTTGCGGCCGCGTATTAGTCCGAACTGACCTGTGCCGACACGCCGATATATCCCAATAGCTCCGGGGTGTTTTATTTCTTCCATCCTGTACGAGTTAATGCGCACCGTGTAGGGTGATGGTTCTATGAAGACCAAAACTGTAGCTTCTTCCATTGTTGCCGCGATTGTCTCCTGTGCCTGCTTGTTTATGTTTGTTCCTACAGCAACTGCAGCTGAGGGTGTTACTGTGACTTCCACCAAGTCCTTCCCCTCGTACACCCAGGTGCGCAAAGATCTGACGACTGAAGCCACTGCCACGAGCGTTGAGGACAATGCTGATTGGGGCGGCATTGAGAACCTCGATGTGCCGCAGACGGAATCTCAGGCGGAAAAGGATGCCGCAGCGGCCAAGAAGGCTGCCGAAGAGGAGGCCGAGAAGCAGGCGGAGGTCGAGGCTCAGGCGACCCAGGAGCAGGCCAACGCCGCGAGCCGTAATGAGTCTCGCTCTTCTGTTACTTATTCCGATGCCAGTGGTTCGGTTTCCGCTGGTGCCGGTGCCTCTATCGACCGTGCGTATTCTTTGATCGGACAGAGCATGGACTGCACCGCATTGGTCAGTCAAGCGTTGGCGGCCCGTGGCATTAACTTCCACGGTTGGCCTGAAGAGTACGTCAATGTTCCTGGTGGCCACGTAGTCACAGACGGATCCCTGCAGCCGGGCGATATTCTGATTTATGCCAACACCGGTGGATGGAACGGTGGTGCACACTACGATCATGTGGCGTTGTATGTCGGCAACGGTCAGGCGGTCCATGGTGGATGGAATGGCTATAGCGTGGCTCTCGCTAGTGCCATGACCGAAAAGCTCACCATCGTGGTGCGTATCCCGTGATGCAGTCTTATTGATTGATTTATTGCAGGCCTCGGATGCCGATCGGTATCCGAGGCCTGTTGCGTTCTCCTGCCGAATGATGCACCCGCGACATCATCTTCGAAATGCTATTCCTGTTATGAAATCGACCCATGTGTGCTAGTGTATGGCGTTGATGATGAGCGTTAAGACTATTATTTCCACATCAGTGGCGATTATCGCCACGGGTGCCATGTTTGCGTGCGTAGCCCCGTTTGCCTCTGCCGATTCCGCGCAGACGAGTGCTGTGGTGTCCTCACGTTCTTTCCCGAAGGCGAGTTCGGTGAAGAAGAATTTGTTCGCCGAATCCACCTCCACCTCGGTTGATGAGAACTCTAAATGGGGTGGCATCGAGACTCTTGATGTGCCACAGACCGAGTCTCAGGGCGAGAAGGAAGCTGCTGCAGCCCAGTCCGCTGCTGCTGCGGCAGCCAGCCGCTCTGAACAGCGTGCGTCGATTCCACAGGTTGACTTGGGTAAAATGACTGGCACTGGCACTGGCGCTGAGCTTGCTAGCTTCTCACTGAAGTTCCAAGGCTATCCGTATGTTGCCGGCGGCAACACTCCGGCAGGATGGGATTGCTCCGGTTTTGTGCAGTACGTCTTCTCCCAGTTTGGCATCTCCCTGCCTCGTACCTCTGGTGCTCAAGCCACCGTGGGTACTCCGGTCGCAAGCTTGGCGGATGCCAAGCCGGGTGACATTCTTGCGAATGGTACTCATGCGGCCATTTACATCGGTAACGGACAGGTGATGAATGCTATGAACCCGGTGCAGGGAACGGCAGTAAGCGACGTTTCCGTATTCGGTGGAGCTGGATATTCCATTCGCCGCGTGATGTGACAAGAATTATGCGGTAAGCGAATTCGTATTAAGGCACGTCCTTTGGGGTGTGCCTTTTTCGTATACGCGGATTTCTTTTTGAGCGGAGGATACCGGCCAAACCGAGTGTCGCGGGGTATTGTTGAGATACGCGGTATTCGTGCCGCAATAACTTCAAGGAGGTCGTCATGATTAACGACAAGGCTATTCTCGTCGGCGTTGACGGGTCGCATGCCAGTTACAAGGCAACATGGTGGGCCGCGAATTATGCAAAGCACGCGGGGCTGACGCTGCAGATTGTCTGCGCATATTCCCTGCCGAGCTATGCCGCCGTTTCGTTCGATGCCACTTACACGGCGATGGGGGACGATAACGCCGCGCATTCCGATGCTCAGGAGATTCTGTCCAAGGCCAAGGCCATCGCAGACGAGCAGGGCGTCGAAGCCGCCACACTGATTGTTACCGGAGATCCGGCATCGGTGTTCGTCGAATTGTCTCGTAACTACAATCTGATCGTCATTGGCAACCGTGGCAAGGGCGGTCTGGCCGAGCGCCTGCTGGGCACTACGTCCTCATCGCTGCCGGCATATGCTTACTGCCCGATTGTGGTGGTGCCGTACACCGATGATGACGGTAACCTGATGCACCTGAACAACACGATCACCAAGGTGGCCGTCGGCTCCGACGAATCCAAGTGGGGTCTGAAGGCGCTGGACATTGCCGCCGACTTCGCCACGTGCTGGGGTGCGGAACTGGACGTGATTTCCGCTGTGCCGAACCTGAAGGGTGTGGACGGCGAGGACGCCGTCATGGAGTCCTACAAGGACGATCTTGAGGTGCGCATCAAGCCGTTGCAGGAATCGCATCCTGATCTGAAGATCAACAAGCAGATCGTTTCCGGCCCGGCCGTGAGCGCCCTGACCAAGGCCAGCTACGATCACGATGTGGTTGTTGTCGGCTCCCGTGGTCGCGGCGGCTTCACTGGCTTGCTGCTGGGCTCCACCAGCCAGGGCCTGCTGCAGCATGCGGTCGGCCCGGTGTACGTGGTGCCACGCAAGTATGTTGAGGCCGCGGAATCGCGTCTCGACACCGTGCCGAGCTCGCCCGCCGAAGTGCCTACCAAGTCGCTGGAGGAGATTGCCGGCGTCGAGGAGATTCCGGTGTCCGCAGCCGAGCCTGAAGTCGCCCAGCAGATCGAAAAGACCATCGATCCCGATCGCCAGTAAAGTCCGAATATACGGAAAGAGGCTCCCGCCAGGGAGCCTCTTCAATTTATATCCCGTCTCAGTGCTTGACGGTGACGTTCATGCGCACCGGGGTCTCCTGCACGTAGGTGTGCTTGACCGTGCAACCCTTGTCGATATGGCGGGTGACGCGCTCCTTGAGCTTGTCGGCATCCTCCTCGGACAGACCGGCGTCGGAAGCATCAATCACCACCTGCTCCTCGAAACCGGTGTAGGCGTCATTTTCCGGGTCGTACGTGCCATCCACCACAATCTTGGCACCCTTGCCCTCACCCAGCGTATGTTCGATGGCGAACTGGCTGGACAGCGCGGCGCAACCGGCCAGCGCGACCTTCATCAGATCGCCCGGCGTGAACTGGCCACGATCCTTGCCGAACTTAATGTGTGCGCCATCGTCGCTGAACGCATCCCACGAACCGTCCTTGTTACGCTCAACCCACAGTCGCTTACCCATAGCTGCTCCTTTATTTTCAGCCGCCGGCGATCTGGCCCATCGCCATGCCAGCGGGGGAGCGCGGCACCTGGCCGCTCTCCCGCATCAGTGGACTTCTCTATTATGCCCCTAAGCTACACTGGTGCACATGGCTTTGACCGAAGAACAACTCGCAGATATTCGCTCCCGTATCCCCGCACGTCCCGAAACGGACATTCCGATGCCCTATGAGGACCTGGTGCGCAAGATCCTGACCGAAGGCACGCTGAAGTCCGATCGCACCGGCACCGGCACGATTTCCCTGTTCGGCCAGCAGATGCGCTTTGACCTGTCGAAGTACTTCCCGTTGCTGACCACCAAGACCGTGTTCTTCAAAGGCCTGGCCTATGAGCTGCTGTGGTTTTTGAAGGGTTCCTCCAACATCAACTGGCTGCTGGAGCACAACGTGCATATTTGGGATGAGTGGGCGGACGAGAACGGCGATCTGGGCCCGGTCTATGGCGTGCAGTGGCGTTCCTGGCCCGCGCCGACCCCCGAGGACCCGAATCGCACCATCGACCAGATCTCCAATGTGCTCGACCTCATCAAGCATCATCCGGATTCGCGCCGCATGATCGTCTCCGCGTGGAATCCGGCCGAGGTGGAGAAGATGGCGTTGCCGCCCTGCCACGCGCTCTTCCAGTTCTACGTGGCCGACGACAAGCTAAGCTGCCAGCTGTACCAGCGTTCCTGCGACATGTTCCTCGGCGTGCCGTTCAATATCGCCTCCTACTCGCTGCTCACCATGATGATGGCGCAGCAGGCCGGGCTCAAGCCGGGCGAATTCGTCTGGACCGGCGGCGACTGCCATGTTTACGACAACCACGTCGACCAGTTCCTTGAGCAGCTGGGCCGCAAGCCCTACCCGTACCCGACCATCGAGATCCGTAAGGCCGATTCCCTGTTCGACTACCAGTATGAGGACTTCAAGGTCGTCGGCTACCAGCATCACCCCACTATTAAGGCACCTGTTGCGGTCTGATGCTGATTACCATTTCGTGGACAGTGAAGACTGTGAAGGTGACGGCCCCCGAGTCTTCGCTGTCCACTACACTAAGGCCCAGTTCCGCAATCCAGGAGGAGTAAGCGAAATGGAGCATGACAGTAGCCGTAGCGGCTATCACGAACCCGAGCCCGGATCTGCCGGGCTGTCTGCCACTGAAGAAGACTGGGGTGACGATTATCCCAAGACCTTCTCGGTGAATCTTATCTGGGCCGAAGCCCGTGACAAGGAAGGTCGCGCCGGTGCCATCGGCCTCAATGGTGGCATGCCTTGGCACTGTGCCGAGGATATGAAGCATTTCAAGGAGCTGACCGTCTCCCATCCGGTGATTATGGGTCGTAAGACCTGGGAATCGCTGGGGGGCAAGTACCGGCCGCTGCCCAACCGCGACAACATCGTCGTTTCCCACGATCCGATGTACCGTGCGCCGGGGGCCACTGTGGTCACCAGTCTTGACGACGCGCTCGATATGGCCCGTCAGGAGGCGATTCCGGACGACGGTCTGGACCGTTCGGAGATTTGGATCATCGGCGGCGCCCAGTTGTTCGCCAAGGCTTTGCCGTTCGCGGACAAAGCCTATGTGACTGATCTGGCCGCCACCGTGGATGCCGACAGCTACGCGCCCGATATGGCGTCGCTGGTCGAGGCCGGGATGTGGCGGGAAGCCGAAGTGGGCGAGTGGCATACGCCCGCCAAGGAGGAGTCCGGCATCGATTCCTATCGTTTCCGTATCTTGGCCAAAACCAAGTAAGCATGCGAATCCGGCTTATGCCCTTTATAGCGGCATGAGCCGGATTCATATTCATTCGACCCCAACAATACAGTCGGGCCGTGTGCGGCCCGGTGAAGCCCGATTGAGGATTGATTCAAAGCTATGAGCAATACCCAGCCCTACACCGTAATGACCGTCTGCACCGGCAATATCTGCCGTTCGCCTATGGGTGAGATCATTCTGCGTCACTTCTTTAATGAGCGCGGTCTTGGCGACCAGGTGAACGTGGAATCCAGCGGTGTGTCCGACGAGGAGTGGAGCCACCCGATCGACCCGCGTGCCGTGCGCGTGCTACGCGAACGTGGCTATGGTGATGAGATTCCGCGTGACCACTTCGCACACCGCATCTCGCGTGAGGAAATCGACCGTACCGACCTGTTCCTGCCGATGACCGCCTCCCACATGCGCGCCCTGCTGCGCATGCTGCCGGCCGGCAAGCGCGCCGAAGTGCACATGTACCGCAGCTTCGACCCGAATCTGCCCAAGCCGAAGCCCGGCCGCGAAGATCAGATCGATCTGGTGGACCCGTGGTACGGCGGCAAGCACGAGTTCGAGGTCGCCATCGACCAGATTGAGGAAGTCGCCCCGTACATCGTCGATTGGGTGGCGAAGCAGCTGTAGGAATCGGCCTGTGGCCGATGCTGTGTGTTTCGCAGTCTTACGACTGCGGGTCTCTACCTCCGTCACCGCTTCGCGGTGCCGCCTCCCTCGTCAGAGGAAGGTACAGAAGATTACCTCCCTCTGTAAGGGAGGTGCTGAGCATAGCGAAGCGGAGGGAGAGACTAACGAGTCGGGTGCCTCAGAACACCAGTTGCACCAGCAACATATATACAATTGTGCCGCCGGCGATTGAAAGCAGCATATTGCGTTTCCATACGTGCAGCAGCACGATGACGGTGCAGGCGATGAGTTCCGGAAGGCCGTGTGAACCGGTCAGAATCGGGGTGTTGCGCAGTGCGTATACCACCAGTAGACCGGTCATCGCATAGGGCAGGACTTGGCCGAAATACTCGATGATGCGCGGCGGCTGCTTGGACTCGGGAAACACCAGAAACGGCAGAAAACGGGTGCACATCGTGCCCAGCACCACCGTCACGATAGTGATTGCGCCTTGCCAGATGGTCATCGTCATCGCGTCTGTCCTTCCTTCTGCTGGTCCGCTGCGTGGCTCATGGCATGGTTTGCCGTGGCTTCCGGGGCGTCGGCGGCTGGCCGCAACACGTCCAGATGCGGGCGCAACGCGACGAACAGTATCAGCATGGCGATCATCGAGGGAATCATGAAATCATTGGCCCCGAATATCAGCAGGCAGGCCAGTGATGTCAGCACACCGATGACGGCGGACAGTCGCTCGCGATGCTTGCCGTCGAGCCACTGATCGAGGAAAATCACCAGAAACAGCGCGGTCAGTACGAAATCAAGACCGTCGGTATTGAACGGCAGATGCGCGCCGATCAGCCCGCCCAGTGTGGCGCCGGTCACCCAATACAGCTGATTGCACAGCGTAACCCAGAAGTAGAACCAGCCACGGTCGATGCCGGCGGGGATTTTCGCGGTGGAGTTGATGGCAAAAGTCTCGTCGCACATACCGAAAATCAGGTATGGGCGCTTCCAGCCGAGCCCTTTGAATTTGCCGAGCATGGATAGTCCATAAAACAGGTGACGGGCGTTGACCATCAGGGCCAGCAGAAAGCCGGCGAGTGGGTTGAACGCGGAGAGCAGCAGATTCACCGTGACGAATTCCATTGAACCGGCGAAGATGAACGCGCTCATACACATCGGCCATACGAAGGAGAAGCCTTTGGTGCCCATGAGAATGCCATACGAGGCGCCGAGAAACAGGAACCCCAGGCAAATCGGTATGGTCAGCGGAAACGCCGCTTTGAGCGCCGGCAGCCAGGCGTTGGTGTTGGCGTTGGCGGTGTCTGCCATGTGGATGATGTTCTCCTTGTACAACTGGTCTGCCGGCCGATGTTCGCCGATGATGCCATATGCGGTTATACACGCATGGTGTCGATAAACGGGGTGAGGGTGGCGTCGGGACCCTGTGCGCGAAGTCACAGTGTGGAGGATGTCACATCGTCTACGGTGGGATAGTCCTTGTGGCGGGCGCGAACACGTGCTGAGATGAAACCATGAGCACATATCAAGCGGGCCGAATGCTTTCAGACCTGGTCCCGCGAATACGAAAAGACCTCGGTCGCTATGACCGGGGTCTTTAGTGAAGTACCCCCAGAGAGAGTCGAACTCTCGTTGTCAGATTGAAAGTCTGGTGTCCTAACCGTTAGACGATGGGGGCGAACAACTCGAATTACTTTACGGGAGGTTGTTCGGTTATGCAAATCGACGGCATTTCGGCGTGTCGCAATCAGTTCAGGGTAACGGCCTGATAGGTGAAGTCATGAATCACGCGGCCGGCGGCCAGGCCCTTCTTCTCGAAGTTGGTGAGCACGCGGCCCTCGAATCGCTCGGATTCGGTGAAGTCGGCGTGCGGCATGTCGGCGGCCATGTCGGCATTGCCCTTGCCCACGTGCTCCAGCGGCAGGCTGACGGTTACGCTGCCCAGGTTCTTCCAGCCATCGAGGCCGTCCATCACCTCGTGCACGTGCAGGGCATAGTCCTCGATGTCGGTGGCGATACGCCAGACGCCGTCTGTGGCCAGCGCGCGATGGATGTCGCCGGCCATGGCCTTCTGCACGATGCGGCGCTTGTGGTGCTTCTTCTTGGGCCAAGGGTCGGGGAAGAAGGTCCATACCTCGGCCACGGTGCCGGCCGCGGTCACCTTGAACAGCTCGGGCGCATTGACCTGGGCCACGCGAATGTTGGTCAGCCCCTGCTTGCCGGCGAGCAGCAGCGTGTGGGCCACGCCGGGGTCATAGACCTCTAGAGCAAGGAAGTTCGTCTCCGGGTGGGCTGCGGCTGCTGCCACCACGTTTTCTCCCTGCCCGGTGCCGATTTCCACAATGAGCGGATTATCGTTGCCCCATGCGGACTCCACGAACGCGCGGTCGAGCGTGACGCCTTCGCGCACGTCCAGCAGGTTGCCGGCCGCAATATCCAACAGATATGTGCCGGCATAGTTGTCCCATGCGCGCTGCAGGCGGTCGTCCAAACGTCCGGAGCGGCGTACGAAGGAGAGCACCTTGTGCAGGGGGTGCGCCGGTGCCTCGGTGTGGTCTGTGCCCATCGCGGCGACGGGATCGATTGCTGTGGATTCGGGATCGGTCATATATTCCTCGGATTTTCCTTGTGCGCCGCACCGCTGTTCATTCATTAGGTCGATTTGGCGTTCATTAGGTAGGTGGTGTGCGATACCAACCACCATATCAAGCCATTTACCCGGTGTCCGTGCGGGCCGGCTCCGGGCCGACCTACCTAATGAACGCCAAATCGACCTAATGAATGCAGATATTGCCGGACGACACCACCGTTTTGTGCGATTATGTTCGTGTGATATACTCAAATTGTTTCAAAAGGTAACAAAGCGGACCAAAAGTGAACAGCCGCTGAACTCCCCACGGCCGACACTTTGCAACCCGCACAAGGAAAGGTCAACTATGACAGTTCTCGTCACCGGCGGCTGCGGCTACATCGGCGCGCATGTCGTTCACGCACTCCATCAGGCCGGCGAAAAGGTCGTTGTCGTCGACGATCTTAGCTACGGCAAGCGCACTCTCCTCGCAGGCTCC
>OBHX01001103.1_pt1 | contig 24263 bp, 25 predicted proteins | sample 1519331 | NCBI WGS metagenome assembly OBHX01 (sample SAMEA2602897, study PRJEB22501) | metagenome
TCAAAGTTTGGCCTTTCATCTCGTGCGAAAAATGCGTAATATACGCCGCCTTGCAGTCACAGTATGGTCATTTCTTAACTCATGCGCATCGGACAATACCAGCTCAGAAATCGCCTGATCGCAGCACCTATGGCTGGCATCACTGACAGACCATTCAGGACGCTGTGCTATGAGATGGGAGCAGGATTGACAGTATCCGAGATGATGTCTTCTAACCCGCAGGTTTGGGAAAGTGACAAGTCTCGTTTACGGATGGTGCACGTTGATGAGCCAGGAATTCGCACGGTGCAAATTGCCGGTAGCGACCCTGTTGAGATGGCCGATGCCGCACGTATTAACGTGGAAAGCGGCGCCCAGATTATTGATATCAATATGGGGTGTCCGGCTAAAAAAGTGAATCGCAAGCTCGCAGGTTCAGCCCTCTTGCAGTACCCGGATTTAGTGAAATCGATACTAACCGAGGTCGTCAATGCAGTGGACGTTCCTGTCACACTCAAGATTCGCACCGGCTGGGCTCCGGAACACCGTAACTGCGTAGAGATTGCCCAACTGGCTGAAGACTGTGGCATTCAGGCTCTGACCATTCATGGACGCACCCGCGCCTGTTTGTTCAATGGAGATGCTGAGTACGACAGTATTCGGGCAGTTAAGCAGAAAGTTTCCATTCCGATTATCGCGAATGGCGACATTACTGACCCGCATAAAGCCAGAGCTGTACTCGACTATACGGGGGCGGATGCCCTGATGATAGGACGTGCAGCTCAGGGAAGACCCTGGATCTTTCGGGAAATCCAGCATTATCTGGACACTGGGGAGCTGCTGCCCCCGCTGCCTCTGGCAGAGGTGAAGCGCTTGCTTTGTGCGCATATTCGGGAACTGCACGACTTTTATGGTCAGGCAAAAGGGTACCGAATTGCGCGTAAACACGTATCCTGGTATCTCCAGGAACACGCTCCGGATGACCAGTTTCGGCGCACATTCAACGCCATTGAAGATTCCAGCGAACAGCTGGCGGCGTTGGAGGCATACTTCGAAAATTTTGCGTAAACAGAAATAAAGAGCTGACAGAACTATGTTCGAACAACGCGTAAATTCTGACGTACTGACCGTTTCTACCGTTAACTCTCAGGACCAGGTAACTCAAAAGCCCCTGCGTGACTCGGTTAAACAGGCACTGAAGAACTATTTTGCTCAATTGAATGGTCAGGATGTGAATGATCTCTATGAGCTGGTACTGGCTGAAGTAGAACAGCCCCTGTTGGACATGGTGATGCAATACACCCGCGGTAACCAGACCCGTGCTGCCCTGATGATGGGCATCAACCGTGGTACGCTGCGTAAAAAACTGAAAAAATACGGCATGAACTGACACTAATCAGTTAAATGTTTGTTTTAAAAGGCGCTACTCGGCATGGGGAAGCGCCTTTTTTATTAAACTGACTGCACCACTGACTGCACCAAAGCACGAACAACAATGAACACTATCAAGCAATAACAGGCTTTGACTGAGGGATTTATGGAACTCGTTTGTTTTTCGCCTCTGAAGCTTCACCTGTTTGCGCGCAATACATAGAAATTGGAACACATTCTAATCCGATCACAGTAACCCCCATAGCTAACAAGTTATTGTATAAGGGATATAGCCTTTACATATCATATAGAAAGCTCATTAAGGTTAGTTGTTACACAGGAATAGAAATGAAAACTAAATACGTTTTGGAAATTTACGAACCAGATGACGACTCGTGTGTTGCGGGTCTATATGAGAGCGACAATACATTTGGGGCATTGCATGTTGGGCATGAGATTAATGGATTTTCATTAAACATGACTGAGTCACAAAACAGCGTTAAAATCACAAAAATTGAACATATTCTCTGGGAAGTCCCTGGGTCTCACATAACTCATAAGATTTGCGTATCGACAAAATTGGCTTAAAGACCATTTTGGGGCTGCAGTTAATGTAGCCCCAATTGTAAAAACTGGCACAATTCACATTTTATCTTCGACGTAGATCCCCGCCGAAATGATGGCACCACCTATAAGCCGTCGGCCATATAGAAGAGGGACTGGATTACCCTGAGCTGCAGTGTTCGTCACGCCACCAAAGGCGTAGGAAGCCTGATTATCAGCATCCTGTTTACTGGCAAGCCCGGCAGGTTGTGGGGATAGCATTTGAGCAATACCGCCCAACGCCATCGATGCGCCAGCAGCGAACATCATGTTACTGGCTGCGATGCTCACCCCTGGCATCCATATAGACACCGCAACCAGCGCAGCACCCAAGATGGTCTGCAGCACGCCGGCTCGCTTACTGCCGATGATGACAGGCACAATCCGAATTTCCTGCCCTGCATTAGGAAAATCCAGGTCACTTTCGGAGATATTTCTCTTACCCACCATAACGGTATACGTTAGGCCGCGTGCCTTGCTGGTATTAAGGTACTTTTCGAATCCCGGAACCGTAACCGACAGCGCCCGAAATACCTCTCGCGGCGTGCTTATCAGTCGCTGATGAGCGCGGCCGAACATCTTAGCCAGCGATCCGCTCAGTTTAATGGTCGTCATTACCTCAGTGCTCTGCATTCTGGCTTCCCCTTGTGGAATAGATCGCCGATAAGGCTGATTTCAGGTCGTATAGTTTTCTCTTACAGCTACTACCCGGCGCGGGCGGGATATCCCGTAGACGCTTTGATACCGTCTGCCGGTGCATCCCCGTCGCGCCAGCCAGTTCGGTAATCGTTAACCGTATTTGTTTCATTATTCCCCACAAAGATGATGAACAAAAAACACACAATCCATCATCTTTTCTATTTTTCATCATTTTCATGACTTTAAAATCATACAGTTAGCACATGATGATGATGACCATAGAACTCAAAAACGAGCCGTTTTCCGCGCGTGCGCCGCCCCGTGGAAGGCCGGCCCGCCAGGAGGACCCGCGAGAAATGGGCAGCCGTGGCCGCCCCTCTGCTCTTATGCCCCACTCGACTTGACCAGACCGCGGTAATCCAGCGCGGCCACACCTGCATCAATGCGCACCTTCCATGCGATACCATCAACGGTGAAGCCCTCCTGCTGTTCCAGATACGGCACGTCCATACCGTCAAGGTAAGCCACCTCGATGGTGTCTGTGCCCTGCGCCGCTGCAACATACCACTGCTTGTTGTCCGCCTTATCCAGCCGCGGCTCAACAACAACCTGAGCCATATCTTTAACCACGTTAATAATGCCGGGGTTCTGGTTCAGTGTGCCGTCCTGGTCCACCGGGAACAGAGAGGAAGATGAGAGCACCGCGCGATTGGCTGCCCCTTCCAGAGCAGCAGGAACAAGGATATAGGCCGGGATGACATTGATCGGGTCGCCGTTTGCATCCTCCTGCAGGCGCATAACCTTACGGGCCTCATTGAGTCCGTCTGTATCCATCCCTTTAGCGATGAGGTTTTTATGGTCGGCGTGGAACAGCGCTTTACCATCGGTGAACTTACTGTTCGCTGTCAGGTTTAGATAGACCAGATTCCCTACGGTACGCGCCGCAGCGCGGCCCATTGCCTGGGGAATAGTCGTCAACTGGCTCAGATCGTCATTGATGATGGCCTGCCTGGTAATCGAGAAAATATTGCCATACGTAGCCAGGGCGATAGGTACGCCGCTGTCACTGGTTGTGACATATTTATATTCTGCCCCTTCCGGTACTTTATCCAGATCAGAGAAACCATTCAGACCAACCCGCTTGGCTTCATGGAAGTTGGATAGAGAGCCGGTTTTAGTCCACTGCTGGAATGTCTCACCGCTGTTCTGCCATCCTGTCAGCACCGACTTTTCAGCGCCACCAGCCAGGATATGAGAGAAATCACTGCTACTGTGTGTAAATGCCAAGTTCACAATCTGCGAGCGGCTACCAAAAGCACTAATGCTGATCCCGCGATCCACCAGCGAGGCCTGAGCCATTTCAAAAAGGCTCATCATGGCATAAGGATTACCGCGTTCGGCGCGTTCATGGCCTAAGCGGGCATATAGCCCCTGGCGAATACCATCACCGGTGATGTTGCCGTTACCAGCGTAAATGTGCTCATGGATGGTTTTATCTGACGGAGTAGTGTTTTTGCCCAGCGCCGCCAGAAGCATGTCTTTCGCTTTTTCCGGCGTACAGCCCACATCCTCCAGGCACTGCATCTTCAATGAATCATGCTTACCGCCAAACATCGCAAACAGGTCTTTAATCCCGTTAATACGATTCTGTTCAGGTACTGCGCTGCTGGTAGAGCCTTTAGGGTTAGTAATCATCCCTTTAATATCTTTCGGCATATGCTCAAAATCCTCAATTCGTTTCGATTCAATACAGGCCATTGCACTGACCGCTGGCAACAGCTCATCTGCGAAGCCCTGCGCCACACATTCACGCCCATCCATCCAGGTCTCACTCTCGAGCATGGCCCCCAGCACTTCGGCAGACTTGCCCGTTTTGCGGGCATAAGCCGGGATAAGGACGCTTTCCACCTTGTCCAGTAACTCGGCATAGTCGCGCATATCGTTGGCATTTCCGCCAGATATGCCCCACGGCTTGTGGATCATCATGAGCGCATTTTCTGGCATAACGATGCGGTCGCCAGCCATCGCTATAACTGACGCCATAGAAGCGGCCAGTCCATCGATATGCACTGTGACTTTTGCCGGGTGTTTATTCAGGAGGTTGTAGATAGCGATCCCGTCGAATACGTCACCGCCGGGTGAGTGAATATGCAGGTTGATATGGGAAATATCACCCAGGGCTTTCAGATCCTCAGAGAACTGCTGGGCAGTGATACCCCAGCCGCCGATCTCCTCGTAAATACTGATATTGGCGCCAGTGGCATCGTTAGACGCTTTGATGGTGTACCAGCCTTTCATAGCCATGCCCCCAGCGTATGGTGATGCCAGTAGTTCACGCTGCTACGCACAATCTGGCCTTTAGTGGGGACAGGCATTTCCGGGTGATTCTTGCGGATAAATGCCTGATACTCTTCGATCTTCTTCATAGTTTCAGCATCGATATGAACCGTACCGCCTTTATCGTGCTGCTTATTGTTCCGTTCTGCCATCTTCTTACCCTTATCGTGATTGATGGTACATGCGCAATCATTGATCACTAAAAGTGGTAAGTAAAACGATTTCTATCAGAAAAATAGATTTATGGTTTTTATCAGGTTTTGTATCTTCTAAGAAATCGTTACCGTAGACGAAGGGAAAGAAATGGAACTCACTTATGATCAAAAGGTTTTGCTGAACAATGCCGCAAAAAGGTCTTTCAGAGACATGGCCGATCAAGATTATCTAACCGCACGTGTCTGCTTTAAAAATAATCTTCCATTCCAATTTTTATGGATGTCTCAACAAGCAATCGAGAAATATATAAAATGCATTCTTCTTTTCAACAGAGTTCCAGTCTTGAAAATTGGACATAATCTTGTTAAAGGAATAGATGCTATTAATGCCATTCCGTATCTGAAACTAGATTTAAGTGATAAAAGTATCGATTTCATAAAATACCTAAATGACCAAGGTCCAAATAGATATTTCCAAAAAGTCATGTACACAAGGGGACTCGAAATCATTACCTTAGATAGAACTGTATGGGAATTGCGGCGATACTGTCGCTTGTTAGACTACCAATTAAAAACACCTAAAGGTGAAGTGATAGATATGCTTGAAGTAGAATTACGGACAATTCGGCACACAAGGAACGTTCCGCCACATAAACACAAAATTGTCGGTGGATATTTAGAGAAACGATTAAAAGACAATAAATACAATCATGGTAGTATTTTAACCTGGAAAAATTTCTTTTTCGGAAAGACTAAAAAAAATACAATAAAAATTGGTCGTTCTATGCGAACGAACTTCCCTACCCAACACTTACATCCTGAAAGCCTGGAATTTTTTGGTAAATTTTTTAAGATTACTTAATTTCTAGCAACAGTACTCCCCACCTACTCCCCACTAAAACTGCTCCCCACTACCTCCCCACCACCAATTTATAAAAATGGCCTTAAGTCCAGTAATGGTGCGGCTTTCGGTAAAACTCCCCACTTTGCCCCCATATACACAGTGGGGAGTGGGGAGTTAGACAAATCCCCCCACCACTCCCCACCTACTCCCCATCTATTCCGCCACTTCCCGTAATGAACGAATTGACAGATTTTCTCCATCTTTTACGACCATACCAAGATCAATCAACTTGGTAAGCCAGCGGGAAAAGTGTTTGCTGGTATCCATGCCGGCCGCTTTCAGGTCGTCGCGAATAACAGCCCGTGTACTTGGTTCTCCTTTAGCTGTTCTGCTACGTATGGCCTGCCACACAGCCATATGGTTATCGCTTAACTTTGGTGCTCCAGCCAGTGCCGGATCAATCTCCCTCGCTTCACGTGGTGTGTCGTATACAACCAGAGATGCCACTTCGTCGCCGTCATCATCGGTATACAGGTCTACCTGCCGCAGATCATAAGCATGGCGCTCTGGTTCTTCTGAATCTTTCATCTTGGTACATGACAATATCAACGCCCTCGCTTCACCTTCACGTTTAACATGGAATTCCGCATCAAGCGCCGCCCGGAACGAACTGGAGCCACGCGCGCCCTTCGCCTCATCCTTTCCTGAGTGATGGACCACCAGCACCGTAGCTCCAGTTTTCTGTTTGATGGTGTCGCAGCCTTCAATAAATGCCCCCATATCACGCGCATCATTTTCGTCATTACCACCAAAACATCTGGCCAGAGTATCGATCACCACTAGCCGCACAGGCATACCTGTTTCATGTTCAACCTGTTTCGCCGCGGCAAGAACCTCTGTTACCTCTTCTTTCCTGACAGGAAAAACAGGACGGTTTACCAGACATATGCTCTTGGGTAGCGGCCCGTTAACCGTTTCCCACGCTTTAACCCGGCGCGGAACACCTACACCACCTTCACCAACGACATACAACACCGCGCCACGCGCAACGTTATTACCACCCCACGTTTTACCCGCGGCAATATGACAAGCCCACGAAATAGCCAGAAAGCTTTTGTATGAGCCGCTGGGGCCGTATATGGCGCATAGAGACTGTGACGGCAGGTAATGCTTGATAATAAAGTCCTGACGCACATCAAATCCGTCTGATCCCCACGACAACGGTAGGCGCGTTTTCTTCTCCTGTTTACGGTTCCCAGAAAACAGACGTTGGATCCGTTCAATATCGCGCAGCCAGTCGTTAAGTTCTTCTTCACCAATAATCTCGGATACAACCAAGCGCCGGGCTATAATCTCCCGATCGTGATCGGTATCCAGAAAACCTGCCTCGCATAACTTCTCATAAGTCATGGACTGCAGTTGGCCTAACCGGGAAGCCAAAGCACCGTAGCGAGTCATTGGTTCCTTGTGCTGGTGGATAGCTTCGGCAACCTCACTGGCTTTCATAGGCTTCCCATGCGCCCAGCGGTATACGCAGGTAAACAGGGCATCAGATACCGTTTCGACCGTCATCACTGCATCTGTCATTTCGGGATCCCTCCGCTCATCTGAAATTTACCTATCAGCGGGTGATACCAGTACGCCGATCCGTATTTACGTTTTGCACTACGCAGCACCAGCCGCGCCGCCTCCCTGAATTTCTCATCAGGAGCAACGAACCCGCCTGACTTTAGCCGTACCAGCATTATCCCCGTATTTTTCGCCAGTTCTTCGGCCTTCTTGGTTGAAATGCCAAACTCCGCCGCCAGCGTAGTAACAGGACTCATACCCGGGGGGATTTCACCACCCTGGCTATCTGTGAGTGATTTGATCTGCAGCTCGAGGTTGAGTACCTTCTCCACCAGCAAATCTAGGCGCTTTTCCAGATCGTTAAATTTTACGTTACTGATCATTGGCCGCCATCCTTGCAAGACTTAATCTGGTCGAGATTCGAGATATCCAACTCATTTGCCAGTTCATCAGCAAGGCGGTAAGCAAGGCCTGTTAAACTCATTACATGGAGACGCTCTTCATCCCCTCTGATCGTTGCCAAATAAGAAGCGCATAACAGAAGCGCAGCGACCTCTCGAGCCAATGTCAGAAGATCACTTTTAGTGCGGTATGTATTAATCATGGCCTACCACCTCCCTATCTGAGGCGCTATCAAAAGCCCAACCGCGGCGAGTGTTGTAATCAAAGAACGCGACCCGGCATGGTGCTTCTGCCCGAATTTTGGCGGCGAATACCATTTCCCAGCCCGGGAAAGCTGCGCGGGCATTCTCTTCAGTATCAGTATCAAAACGAAGAACTACCGGCGAACAGTCTGGATGGCTCTTAGGGGTTGCCAGAAAGAGCCATGTAAATTTTGGGTGAGTTTGGGTATGCTGTTTATCAGCCATAACTGTTACTCCAATTAACGGTTTGGTTAGAGACCCGGTTAGTGGTGGTACACTGCCGGGTTTCGCACTTACAAGGTGAATCGCACCTTTGCATTTAAAGCTACATTTAAGTGAATCGCACTTCAAGTCTTTTATTGTCATTTTTTTTGCGTATACTGAATCGCACCTATCGCAAGGAGACTCAGTAATGGCAACGGGTTCAACTAACAATAAATCACAGCAGCTTAATGCTCGCTTTCCACATGATGTTGTCGCGGACTTAGAAAAAAACCTTGAAGATGGAGAGACAAAAGCACAATTCATTGTCACGGCAGTTAAAGGCGAGATCAAACGCCGACAGCGTAAGAAGACTAAACCCGCTTTGAATGAGGCAACATGATGGCAATAGCTCATAACGAATCCGCGTCCAGCTACCAAGACGCAGAGAAAGCTTTGAACCAAGTAAAAGAGCACTTCTCTAATTATGATTGCGTTGTTAAAACTGACGATCATGGGAACGAAATTGTTGTACGTTTCCCCGAAACTAAATCTCATAATCCACTTGCTGTCACTATCGACAAAAAAAACTTCAATCATAAAAGCCGGTTGAAAGAACACCTCGAGTTCATTGAACGCCAATTGAAAGAAAACGGCAGAATATAGGCTAAATATCTTTTTTGAGCTTTGGTGCTGACCGTTGTGATTTTCTTCGCATCGGTCCCCACCATCCAGATAACGGGGTTTTGCACTTTTTGTGTAGTACTGAAAGCGTCTACCGTTACTTACCTTTTTTGTGTAGGTCCCACACCCAACATCTTGGTTTCCCCAGTTCTGGCGAGATGTACCGAGTTGCAATTGTGCAACTCTAAATGAGGTGCGCAAAATCACTGTACCCTCTACCGGCTCACACTCCCCCCATTGGGGGAAGTATTGGGTATGCTGCAATGCAGTACCCCCTACTCTGAAAATGTAACCAACTATCTTTGAGATGGTCGCTACCGAAAACTCAGGAGATTGGTTATTCCGTATTAACTGCGCCATTGCCGCAGTTCCTGAAGTTTCAGGAGATGAAGCGATTATTTTCGCATCGCTCGACCTTTGACCACCAGCGACAGGCCTGGTATGCTGATTCTGTTCTTTGTTTTCGGTACTACACTGGCGGCCCGGCATGGTCGCCTTTGTTTTTTGTGCCATACCTCCCCCTTAAGCTGCTTTGCAGCGGCTTTGCTGCCACTCAGAAACCTCAGAGAGAAGCCAGCCAACCGCGCGCCCCCCCAGCTTACGGCGGGCAGGGAATTGACCTTCTTTTTCCATCATGTAGCGGGTAGTACGGCAAATCCCAGTTAACTGGCGACATTCGGCTTCGCGAATAACTCGCTCTGTTAGTTGGTTAGATTGGTTCATATAAAAATGCCCTCGTTCATTACTGTTCGAGGGCATAGTGACCTTTAATTAAATAAGGTAGTGTGAAATCACATAACTACCGTGTGATATCACATCATCTTCCTAAATATTTATTCCATGTCTGCCAATGGGTAGATGGTAAATCAATCCCTTTTTTAGCAGCAACCTCTTCTATCATTGCTGTTATTTTTGTAATTTTCTCATTTTCCAAATCAACCCCAGATAACTCTGGAATCATCTTCAATAGATAGAATATTAGTTCTGATTTCTTTGCAGACGTTTTCTTTGACTCAAAGCCGGAGTCTTTAGATGGCATAGAAACATTTTCATTTATAAAATCCAAATCACTATTTCTTATACACAAAAAATTTCTATCTAACTTTAAATTATGCATTTGAAAATTAATATCGATACAATCACCATCGATATAGTCCGGCAAAGTCGATACAGCCACTAAAGACACATCAGCAGACTCATTGAATTCAAGGGGAATTAAGTTATACCCATCAACATAGAAAAACCCACTGATAGATTTAGCGTAATATCCATCAATCAAGAAAGCATCTGATTTCTTTTTGAGTTCAACAAAATCTATCCCCCACCCATCGCCTCTGAGCATAGAAAACATATCTATATCGCATACTTTACTATTTGGCATATTGAGATGAAACCAAGCACTATTATCAGCGCAGTGATGTTCAATATAAACAGATAACTGCAATGCTTGAATGGCAGCGTAATGGATTATATCCTTTACCTCACACCCTAATTTCTTAGCAGCTTCAGGTAATGGATAATATAATCTTTGTGGCAGATTATCTTTCATTTCACCACCTTAATTAAAACAACGTTATCGTGGTTTTCAGATAACAGGCTCAACCTGTCCATCCATTTATTTAATGCATCCAGTTTTTCGGGTAAATACTGGCTTCGGTTATATACTGCCATCACCCCGCCAAGCGTGTGGCCTAACAGTTGCTCAACAACATGAGGGGCGATCCCCATATTATTTAGCGTGGTAGAGAAAGTCCGGCGCAAGTCGTGAAGAGTCCAGGGCTCAGCGTGACCAAGTCGTTTATAGATACCCCGCCCCCACTGGCTGACTGCCTCCGGCTTCTTAATTTCGCCAAGCAGCAATCCGCTATCCTTGTGCTGTTCAATCAGCACCTCAATAAATGGGCGTATAGCTTCGGGGATTGGGCGTAGAATTTTCTCCCCGCCTTTGCTGTGCTCTTTTGGTACCGTCCAGATCCAGTCTTTTAAATCCCACTCCGTGACGCGAGACAATCGCAACTCTTGTGTTCGGCAGCCAAATACCACCAGCATACGCAGCAGCGAAGAATAGTACGGCTTGAATTTCTTACCTGAACATTCAAGCCAGATATCCGCCAACTCTTGGCGGGTATGTTCCCTGTCACGCTTATTCTGTTTTCTGCCAACATCGTCGATGGTCAGATCGTCCAGAACATTGCTCACTGCATAACGATGTACACGGCAAAACTTCAGCGCCTGCTTACACATTTGCAGCAGGTAGCCGGCTGCCACAGGTGCTTCATTTCTTACCCGGGCGAAACACTCCAGCCAGTGCCGGGTTTCGCACATCGATAGAGGATAATCGCCTATATATGGAAAGATATGCTTCTTTAGCTGCTCAGTGTGCTTGCCAACGTTCGCGCGCTTGTGGGTAGCGTATTCCCGGATCCAGTAGTCCATGGCTTCTTTTACTGTCACCGGCTTGAGCGTTTCCTGTGTGGTCACATTCAATTGGTGCTTTGGATTTTTACCTTCAGCCAGCCATGACCGACACTGTTCGCGTTTCTCTCGAGCAGCTTTAAGGGAAAGGTCGGGGTAATTACCCAGCTTGATACGCTGCGATGCAGACTCCCGCCCGCCGATTCGGAAGGTGAAATACCAGGTTAAGATCCCCGCCCGGGATACCTTTACACTCAGCCCATCACCGTCAGCGTAAAAACTGTCTCCGGGACTTTCCCGGCCAAGCATTTTACGCAGCGAAGCATCACTTAATTTGTTCGTTCCACCAGCCATGAAAACCTCAGTTCATATCATTCGGCGCGTCAAACTGACTGCACCACTGACTGCACATCTCGATGTTACTCTATGAACGACAATGAACAAAGACAAACCGAAAAAGTAACTTTATCGTTTATATTCAATATATTGAATGAACATTAACGAACCATGATAAACTGCAAAAAACGTAGGTTTTGATAATACGGCATGAACTGATACTAATCAGTTAAATGTTTGTTTTAAAAGGCGCTACTCGGCATGGGGAAGCGCCTTTTTTATTGACGTCACACGGGAGGCTTTGGCGATGAACGCGAGATGTGAACCTGTCTATTTTGGCGATGAATCTAAAAAGATAATCCTGGGTGACGCGCTAACTGAACTGAAAAAACTGCCGTCTGAAAGCGTCGAACTCATTTTTGCTGACCCTCCTTATAACATCGGGAAAGACTTTGACGGGATGGTGGAATCCTGGGACGAAGAGGCCTTTCTGGCGTGGTTGTTTGAGTGCATCGACGAGTGCCATCGCATCCTCAAACCACACGGCACCATGTACATCATGAACAGTACGGAGAACATGCCGTACATCGACCTCAAATGCCGCCCGCTTTTTACCATCAAGAGCCGTATCGTGTGGTCATATGATAGCTCGGGGGTACAGGCCAAAAATTACTTTGGTTCGATGTATGAACCGATCCTGATGATGGTAAAAGATCAGAAAAACTACACATTTAATCGTGACGATATTCTGGTTGAAGCCAAAACTGGCGCTAAACGCGCGCTAATAGACTACAGAAAAAACCCGCCGCAGCCCTACAATCAGAAAAAAGTGCCGGGCAATGTCTGGGAGTTCCCACGCGTACGCTATCTGATGGACGAATACGAAAACCACCCCACCCAGAAACCCAAAGCCCTCCTGGAGCGTATAATTCTGGCGTCCTCGAACCCAGATGACAAGGTACTGGATCCGTTTGCCGGCAGCTTCACCACCGGAGCTACCGCCGTGGAATTGGGTCGCAAGTTTGTCGGGATTGAGATCAATACTGAATACGTAAAAATGGGGCTCAGAAGACTGAGTATCGGTTCTCATTTTTCAGAAATTGAGCTTGCCAAGGTGAAAAAACGTAAGACAAAAAACCTGTCTAAAAAGAGTCGATTGACGGCAAAGAGTGGCGCTCTTTCAACAAAGTAAAGGCATTGTAAGTCTGCTTTTCAGCTTAAAAATTTCGTGTATATTCCCTGCACGCTTGGGCATGAATACACAGGGTTTAGGAATGATTCGCAAGTATTGGTGGCTGGTTGTTTTTGCGGTCTTCGTTTTTCTTTTTGATGCGCTGCTCATCCAATGGATAGAGCTGATGACAACAGAGCACGACAAGTGCCGGAATATGAACTCAGTGAATCCCCTAAAGCTGGTCAACTGCGTCGACCTCGACTAGCACCGTCGACAGCCGTCAGGCCCTGGCGGCTAGACTACCCAACCTGGTTTTCACTCTGCATTAATTGCATTACGCAGCCGTCCGGGCTTAACATTTTTAATACATTATCAACTAATGCTGGCGCTTGCCCATACAGATCATAACTCTCTGGATTCATTAACCAGTTTTTTATTATTCCGCTAAAGCTACCATGCAAAATAATGATGATAACGTCTAAATCCAAGCTGGTGGCAATCAAATTTTCATCTATGCATCGTTGGAGAGAATCGCGAATACTTTGGTGGCTGAGACCTATTTTATCGCGAATGGCCTGCTCTGATATCATATCTTTATGGAATTCGCATTTATGATATAAAATCTGCATTAATGCCTGCTGACGAGGGTTCTCCGCAATATATTGTAATCCCACCACAAATTTTTCACGCAGTCGCTGTAAAGGGTTATCACCCCAACGACCAATTAGCTTGTCCTGAATAAGATCGCGTAAAGGAGGTTGTTGTAACCATAACTCATTAAACAATTGAGTTTTATTTTCGAAATGCCAATAAAGTGCACCCCGTGTCACATTGGCGGCATCCGCTATGTCGTTTAGCGTCGTATTACCTACGCCACGTGCGGCAAACTGTACAATCGCCGTTTCCATCAGGTGCTGTCGCGTTTTGAGGGCATCCGCTTTCGTTTTTCTGGCCATGATTCCGACTATCTGGATTGGAGTAGAGAATGATTAACTTTCTTATCTAATATTTTCGATCTGGAACAAATGTATCACTTAGCGTTTATTTAGACGAGGTCTAAAGTATTTAATTGCGGACATTACACACGAATAGATAAAACAAATAACAAAAACAAATATATTCACCATTCAGATGATCATTTCAAAATGTATTTATCAGCATCATGGTGTTGCTATAAATATCACAATGAAACGGTAGCTGATTAATCTTTTTTTGCTTTTATGTGCCGTGAACCCCGCCCATAAATAAGTATTGCTTACATCGCAAGCTAATAATTTGTAGGATAGCCAACTATTATTTTTTCTTGTGCGCGTTATCACCCCTATTGTTACTCGGTTAATAACGAGCGTTCGGTTTTTTAAGGAATAGAAATGACGAAAAATGCCAGGTTTTCACTCCTGCCCTCATTCATCATCATCTCCGCTGCATTACTCGCCGGTTGTAACGATCAGGGAGAAACACAAGCACATCCCGCAGAGCCGCAGGTGACTGTCCATGTCGTCGAAAAGGCCCCTTTAGCCGTGACGACCGAATTACCCGGACGCACCACAGCATTTCGTATTGCAGAAGTCCGTCCTCAGGTTAGTGGAATTGTACTTAAACGGAATTTCACTGAGGGAAGCGATATTGAAGCCGGGCAGTCACTTTATCAGATCGATCCCGCGACTTATCAGGCTGACTATGACAGCGCCAAAGGTGAACTGGCGAAGAGTGAAGCGGCGGCTGCAATCGCGCATTTAACGGTGAAACGCTATGTGCCGTTGGTTGGCACCAAGTACATCAGCCAGCAAGAGTACGATCAGGCAATTGCTGATGCTCGTCAGGCCGATGCCTCCGTGATCGCAGCAAAAGCGGCGGTCGAAAGCGCGCGTATCAATCTGGCCTACACCAAAGTGACATCGCCAATTAGCGGACGCATCGGTAAATCCAACGTCACCGAAGGTGCATTAGTCACGAATGGCCAGGCTACAGAGCTTGCTACCGTTCAACAGCTCGATCCCATTTACGTCGACGTGACACAGTCCAGTAACGACTTTATGCGCCTCAAACAGTCCGTTGAACAAGGGAGTCTGCATAAAGACAGCGCCAGCAGTACTGTCGAACTGGTGATGGAAAATGGTCAGTCATACCCGCTAAAAGGCTCTTTGCAGTTTTCTGATGTGACGGTTGATGAAAGCACCGGCTCAATCACCCTCAGAGCCGTATTCCCTAACCCACAGCACACGCTGTTGCCGGGCATGTTTGTGCGCGCACGCATTGATGAAGGCGTCCAGCCGAATGCCATTCTCGTTCCGCAGCAGGGGGTAACGCGTACTCCTCGCGGTGATGCCACCGTAATGGTCGTTAACGACAAGAGTCAGGTTGAGTCTCGCGCAGTCGTTGCCGCACAAGCTATTGGTGACAAGTGGCTCATCAGCGAAGGCCTGCAACCGGGTGACAAAGTTATCGTGAGCGGCTTACAGAAAGCACGTCCAGGCGTTCAGGTTAAAGCAACCGCCGATACCGAAACCCCTGCCACGAAAGCCCAATAAGGTAACCGGACATGGCTAACTTTTTTATCAGGCGTCCTATCTTTGCCTGGGTATTGGCTATCATTCTGATGATGGCGGGTGCTCTGGCAATCATGCAACTGCCCGTGGCACAGTACCCGACCATTGCGCCTCCTGCGGTCGCCATTTCTGCCACCTACCCTGGTGCAGATGCACAGACGGTTCAGGATACAGTCACACAGGTTATCGAACAGAATATGAATGGTATCGATAACCTGATGTATATGTCCTCCACCAGCGACTCGGCCGGGAGTGTGACTATTACACTGACTTTCCAGTCCGGTACCGATCCCGATATCGCGCAAGTGCAGGTGCAAAATAAACTGCAGCTCGCCACTCCGTTACTGCCGCAAGAAGTTCAGCAGCAAGGGATCAGCGTTGAGAAATCCAGCAGCAGCTTTTTGATGGTTGCGGGTTTTGTTTCTGACAACCCACAAACCACACAGGATGACATTTCCGACTACGTCGCTTCGAACGTTAAAGACTCAATCAGCCGTCTGAATGGCGTGGGTGACGTGCAGCTGTTTGGTGCACAGTACGCCATGCGCATCTGGCTGGATGCAAACTTATTGAACAAATATCAGCTCACGCCGGTTGATGTGATCAATCAGTTGAAGGTACAGAACGATCAGATTGCCGCAGGTCAGTTAGGGGGTACGCCTGCATTACCTAACCAGCAGCTGAACGCCTCTATCATTGCGCAAACGCGACTGAAAGACCCTGAAGAGTTCGGCAAAGTGACGTTACGCGTGAACAGCGATGGCTCGGTTGTTCACCTGAAAGACGTCGCGCGTATCGAGTTAGGCGGGGAAAACTACAACGTCGTGGCGCGTATTAACGGTAAGCCTGCATCCGGCCTTGGGATCAAGCTGGCAACCGGGGCAAACGCGCTGGATACTGCTAACGCGATTAAAGCCAAGCTGGTTGAACTGCAGCCATTCTTCCCACAGGGAATGAAGGTGGTCTACCCGTACGACACGACGCCGTTTGTGACCATCTCCATTCATGAAGTGGTAAAAACGTTGTTTGAAGCGATCGTGCTGGTGTTCCTGGTCATGTATTTGTTCCTGCAAAACATCCGGGCAACGCTCATTCCAACCATCGCCGTACCTGTCGTATTGTTGGGCACATTTGCCGTGCTTGCTGCGTTTGGCTACTCAATAAACACCCTGACGATGTTCGGCATGGTACTCGCCATCGGTCTATTGGTCGATGATGCGATAGTGGTGGTGGAAAACGTAGAACGCGTGATGATGGAGGATCATCTGCCGCCCAAAGAGGCGACGGAAAAATCCATGTCACAAATACAGGGAGCACTGGTTGGTATTGCCATGGTGCTGTCTGCGGTATTTATCCCGATGGCCTTCTTTGGCGGTTCAACCGGGGCTATCTATCGGCAATTTTCCATCACCATCGTTTCCGCCATGGCGCTTTCAGTACTGGTCGCGCTGATCCTGACTCCCGCACTTTGTGCAACGTTGCTGAAGCCCTTATCAGCTGAACATCACGAGAAAAGAAGCGGTTTCTTTGGCTGGTTCAATGCCAAATTCGATCACAGCGTCAATCACTACACCAATAGCGTCAGCGGTATTGTGCGTAAAACTGGGCGTTACCTGGTCGTCTACCTGATAATCGTCATCGGGATGGCTGTGCTGTTTATGCGCCTGCCAACCTCCTTCCTGCCAGAGGAAGATCAGGGCGTCTTCCTGACGATGATTCAACTTCCTGCAGGCGCCACGCAAGAACGCACCCAGAAGGTGCTTGATCAGGTCACCCACTACTACCTGAACAATGAAAAAGCCAACGTTGAAAGCGTCTTTACGGTTAACGGCTTTAGCTTCAGCGGCCAGGGGCAAAACTCAGGGATGGCGTTCGTCAGCCTCAAGCCCTGGGAAGAACGTAGCGGTAACGAAAATAACGTTGAATCAATTATCGCCCGCGCTACCCGAGCGTTTAGTCAGATTCGTGATGGTCTGGTGTTCCCTTTCAACATGCCAGCCATCGTTGAACTGGGTACCGCAACGGGCTTCGACTTCGAGCTGATTGACCAGGGCGGGTTGGGGCATGCTGCGCTAACCCAGGCACGTAACCAACTGCTGGGCATGGTTGCCAAACACCCTGACCTGCTGGTTCGTGTGCGTCCAAACGGGCTCGAGGATACCGCACAGTTCAAGCTGGATGTCGATCAGGAAAAAGCTCAGGCCCTTGGCGTCTCGCTGTCTGATATCAACGAAACTATCTCAGCTGCGCTAGGCGGCTATTACGTCAATGACTTCATTGACCGTGGCCGCGTGAAAAAAGTGTACGTACAGGCCGATGCCAAATTCCGTATGTTGCCGGAAGACATCAATAATCTGTATGTTCGTAGCGCCAATGGCGAAATGGTTCCGTTCTCCACGTTCAGTTCCGCACACTGGATCTACGGCTCACCGCGCCTGGAGCGCTATAACGGTATGCCTTCTATGGAACTGCTGGGAGAAGCTGCGCCTGGCAGAAGTACCGGTGAAGCAATGGCGCTAATGGAAAGCCTGGCGGAAAAACTGCCAAACGGTATTGGTCATGACTGGACGGGGATGTCCTATCAGGAACGACTGTCGGGTAACCAGGCTCCTGCGCTGTATGCCATCTCGCTAATCGTTGTTTTCCTTTGCCTTGCCGCATTGTATGAAAGCTGGTCTATTCCTTTCTCGGTGATGCTGGTTGTACCGCTCGGTGTTGTGGGCGCATTGTTAGCAGCATCACTGCGTGGGATGAATAACGATGTGTATTTCCAGGTTGGCTTACTAACCACAATCGGCCTCTCGGCTAAGAACGCCATCCTGATCGTCGAGTTTGCCAAAGACCTGATGGATAAAGAAGGCAAGGGGTTGATTGAAGCGACGCTGGAGGCATCGCGCATGCGTCTTCGTCCTATCCTGATGACATCCCTGGCCTTTATTCTGGGGGTTATGCCTCTGGTTATCAGTCACGGTGCAGGTAGTGGTGCGCAGAATGCGGTCGGTACAGGTGTTATGGGAGGAATGCTGACCGCAACATTGTTGGCTATCTTCTTCGTCCCCGTCTTCTTTGTTGTCGTAAGACGGCGTTTTAGTCGGCACAACGATTAATTTGTAAAATAAAGGCGTCTACGGACGCCTTTTTCACCCATGTTACGCCTCTTTATTTATTAATAAGATAGCCATTTATTTCATTTAAAGCATTCCTTTAAACGCGCCCGCGACCTTTCTTTTTATCCATTATTTTTACAATCCACATGAATTGAGATTATTCCTCATGTCAGTCCTTTTTTAAGAAGTGGTAAAATAATCGCCGAGTTCGCAGATGGCTTAGCGTTTGTCTTTGCTCTATTAGCGAAACGCTTATTTTTGAGGTAACACCATGAAAAGATTAATATCCGTTGCACTGCTTACCGCATTCCTGGCTGGCTGTGCACACGATTCTCCTTGCGTACCTGTATACGACGATCAGGGACGCCTGGTTCATACCAATACCTGTATGAAAGGCACCACCCAGGATAACTGGGAAACAGCCGGGGCCATCGCCGGTGGTGCTGCAGCCGTTGCCGGACTGACGCTTGGGATTGTCGCCCTGACCAAATAAATCATCTTAAAAGCGCGGTTATTACCGCGCTTTTAGCAATAAGCATAAAATCTGCATATAAGACAAAACGTTGCTTAATAGAACCTGACATGTAATAAAATTATTATAGATTTCACTCACACATCCGCGATTTGAAATTAGCATTTTTTCTGTTTTTCGTAACACCACATTTTCTTTTCATTATTCTCACGCCATTAATATTAACGCCAGAAATCGTTATCACGCGTCCTGTCTGATTTTTAAATTTTTTGCGCCGAAATGTGGCTTACGTTTCAATTTTGCACCACTTCAGGGCGCTGCATTTATTTTTTCCTGTCTACACTCTGCATATTGCGTCGAATAATCAGGCGCAAAAAACTGGCACTACCTTTGCTTAAAAGAGTATGGCCAAAGCCACAGACAGGTAAAAGACGTTTTCAGAACGTTTCCATAACAATAATTCCTCCACACAGGATGCTCTATGAAAAAGATGATAATCGCCAGCCTGGCTGCGGCCGGTGTGCTGCTTGCTGTTGAAAATCAGGCACATGCCGGCGCAACACTTGATGCCGTAAAGAAAAAAGGGTTTGTGCAATGTGGGATCAGCGACGGCTTGCCTGGCTTTTCTTACGCCGATGCAAGCGGCAAGTTCTCGGGTATTGATGTTGATGTATGTCGTGGCGTTGCCTCCGCCGTATTTGGCGATGATAGCAAAGTAAAATATACCCCGCTCACCGCCAAGGAACGCTTTACCGCATTACAGTCTGGTGAAGTCGACATGCTCTCTCGTAATACCACGTGGACCTCTTCTCGTGATGCCGGTATGGGCATGTCCTTCACTGGTGTAACGTATTACGACGGCATTGGTTTTCTTACCCACAATAAAGCAGGCCTGAAGAGCGCTAAAGAGCTGGATGGTGCAACGGTCTGTATTCAGGCGGGAACCGATACCGAACTAAACGTGGCCGACTACTTTAAAGCCAACAAGATGAAGTACACCCCCGTCACCTTTGACCGTTCGGATGAATCAGCCAAAGCTCTGGAATCTGGACGTTGCGATACGCTGGCTTCCGACCAGTCTCAGCTGTATGCCCTACGCATCAAGCTGAGCAATCCTGCGGAATGGATCGTCCTGCCAGAAGTTATTTCTAAAGAACCTCTGGGACCTGTCGTACGTCGTGGGGACGATGAGTGGTTCTCCATTGTTCGCTGGACGCTGTTCGCCATGCTAAATGCGGAAGAAATGGGTGTTAACTCGAAAAACGTCGATGAAAAAGCGGCTAATCCAGCAACACCGGATATGGCACACCTGTTGGGTAAAGAAGGGGATTATGGCAAGGATCTGAAGCTTGATAACAAATGGGCCTACAACATTATCAAGCAAGTTGGTAACTATTCGGAGATCTTTGAACGTAACGTTGGATCGGAAAGTCCGCTGAAGATCAAACGTGGACAGAACAACCTCTGGAATAACGGTGGCATTCAGTATGCGCCACCGGTGCGCTAATGCGTAGTGATGTAACGGGCGCCGCAACTGCGGCGCTCAGCCCAGAGTCATAGTTACTGAGGTTTTCTTATGTTCCATCGCCGCTCAACCGTAAAAGGATCGTTATCCTTTTCTAACCCTGCGGTCCGCGCCTGGTTATTTCAAATACTCGCCGTCATTGCGGTTATCAGCATTGCGGTCTATCTCATTCATAACACGATAAATAACCTGAACAATAGCGGTATTACCTCGGGGTTTTCTTTTCTCGATCGCAGCGCCGGATTTGGCATCGTCCAGCATCTGATCGATTACGAGCAAGGCGATACGTATGGTCGTGTCTTTGTGGTCGGCCTGCTCAATACGCTGTTAGTTTCAGCACTGTGCATTGTTTTCGCATCAATTCTCGGTTTCTTTCTCGGGCTGGCACGCCTGTCAGATAACTGGTTATTGCGAAAGCTCTCGACGATCTACATCGAAACGTTCCGCAATATACCGCCGCTGCTGCAGATCTTCTTCTGGTATTTCGCCGTATTACGTAATCTGCCCGGCCCACGCCAGGCCGTTAACGCGCTGGATTTGATGTTCCTGAGTAACCGGGGGCTCTATATTCCGTCCCCGCAAATGGGAGAAGGTTTTTTTGCCTTTTGCACCGCTGTCGTTATCGCTATCGTCGTCACCATCGGATTATTTCGCTTCAACAGAATGCATCAGACCAAAACCGGTCAGCTACGTCGGACCTGGCCCACAGCTCTGGCGTTGATCGTACTTTTACCGGTGATTTCACAGTGGATGTTTGGCGCTGCGCTTCACTGGGATATTCCCGAGCTCCGTGGTTTTAACTTCCGTGGCGGTATGGTGCTTATTCCTGAACTGGCGGCACTAACTCTGGCGCTTTCGGTATATACCTCGGCATTTATTGCAGAAATTATTCGGGCGGGCATTCAGGCCGTTCCTTACGGCCAACATGAAGCCGCACGCTCGCTGGGTCTGCCAAATCCGGTGACGCTACGCCAGGTAATCATCCCACAGGCGCTACGCGTCATCATTCCCCCACTGACCAGCCAGTACCTGAATATCGTCAAGAACTCTTCTCTTGCAGCCGCCATTGGCTACCCGGACATGGTTTCACTGTTTGCCGGCACGGTACTCAATCAAACAGGGCAAGCCATTGAAACGATCGCCATCACCATGTCGGTATACCTGATCATCAGTCTGAGTATTTCTTTGCTGATGAATATTTATAACCGCCGTATTGCACTGATTGAGCGCTAAGGAGCCATGATGACAAAAGCACTGCTGTCTCACCCCTCGCGCCAGCGCAGCAATCCGGCAAGCCGCTGTCTACTCTGGGTGCGTAAAAACCTGTTCTCCAGTTGGTCAAATAGCCTGCTCACCCTGCTATGCGTATGGCTGATTTGGTCATTTCTCCCGCCACTGTTGAACTGGGTATTCTTTCAGGCCAACTGGGTCGGTTCTACCCGGGCAGACTGTACCAAAGCCGGAGCCTGCTGGGTGTTCATCCATGAACGCTTCGGGCAATTCATGTATGGGCTTTATCCACACGATCAGCGTTGGCGTGTAAATCTGGCCCTGATAATTGGTCTGGTTTCTATTGTTCCGATGTTCTGGAAAACCATTCCCCACCGAGGCCGTTATATCGCCATCTGGGCAGTCATTTATCCGATTGTCGTCTGGTGGCTGATGTACGGTGGTTTTTTCGGGCTTGAACGCGTAGAAACCCGGCAGTGGGGTGGATTAACACTGACGCTTATTATTGCATCCGTGGGGATTGCAGGCGCGCTTCCATGGGGTATTTTACTGGCGTTGGGACGTCGTTCCCATATGCCAGTCGTGCGGGTTTTATCCGTCATTTTCATTGAGTTCTGGCGCGGTGTACCGTTGATTACCGTTCTGTTTATGTCCTCGGTCATGCTTCCTCTGTTTATGTCCGAAGGAACCAGTATCGACAAGCTTATCCGGGCGCTGGTCGGCGTTATTCTTTTCCAGTCGGCCTATGTCGCAGAAGTGGTTCGCGGAGGGTTACAGGCCCTACCGAAAGGTCAGTATGAGGCCGCTGAATCACTGGCGCTAGGGTACTGGAAAACTCAGGGGCTGGTCATTCTTCCGCAAGCCCTCAAGCTGGTTATCCCGGGTCTGGTTAACACGATTATCGCCCTGTTCAAGGATACCAGCCTGGTCATCATCATCGGTCTGTTTGATCTCTTCAGTAGCGTGCAGCAGGCAACTGTGGACCCCGCGTGGCTGGGTATGTCGACAGAAGGATATGTTTTCGCTGCACTGATTTACTGGATCTTCTGTTTCAGTATGTCGCGTTACAGCCAGCATCTGGAAAAACGTTTTAACACCGGGCGTACACCGCACTGAGGAATTTATGAGCCAATTATTAATGCCGTCTACCGACGCGATGATTACGCTGGAAAACGTCAACAAATGGTACGGACAGTTTCATGTCCTGAAAAACATCAACCTGAAGGTAAAACAGGGAGAGCGCATCGTATTATGCGGGCCTTCCGGTTCGGGTAAATCGACAACTATCCGCTGTATTAACCATCTGGAAGAACATCAGCAAGGACGCATAGTAGTGGATGGGATTGAGCTCAATGAAGACATCCGCAATATTGAGCGCGTCCGACAAGAAGTTGGCATGGTCTTTCAGCACTTTAATCTCTTTCCTCATTTAACTGTCTTGCAAAACTGCACGCTGGCACCTATCTGGGTGCAAAAGATGCCGAAAAAAGAGGCTGAAGTACTGGCAATGCACTACCTTGAGCGGGTCCGCATTGCCGAACATGCACATAAATATCCCGGGCAAATTTCTGGTGGACAACAACAGCGCGTAGCCATTGCACGCTCACTGTGTATGAAACCCAAAATCATGTTATTTGATGAACCCACATCAGCGTTGGATCCTGAAATGGTAAAAGAAGTGCTGGATACCATGATAGGTCTGGCGCAATCGGGCATGACCATGCTATGTGTAACCCATGAAATGGGCTTTGCCCGCACAGTAGCTGATCGGGTGATCTTTATGGATCTTGGCGAGATTGTGGAACAGGCACCACCGGATGAGTTTTTTGCTCACCCCAAATCGGAACGCACTCGCGCGTTTTTATCGCAGGTTATTCATTAAATATATATGCCGGATACAGTTCCGGTGGATTTCCGCGTATAAATGCAAAAAGGCCATCCTTTCGGATGGCCTTTTCACTTATTTGATGTCTGGCAGTTTATGGCGGGCGTCCTGCCCGCCACCCTCCGGGCCGTTGCTGCGCAACGTTCAAATCCGCTCCCGGCGGATTTGTCCTGGGCAGGAGAGCGCTCACCGACAGACAACAGATAAAACAAAAGGCCCAGTCTTTCGACTGAGCCTTTCGCTTTTATTTGATGCCTGGCAGTTCCCTACTCTCGCATGGGGAGACCCCACACTACCATCGGCGCTACGGCGTTTCACTTCTGAGTTCGGCATGGGGTCAGGTGGGACCACCGCGCTACAGCCGCCAGACAAATTCTTTTCTAAGTGCCGAACTTTAACCGAAAAACTGGTGCTGATACCCAGAGTCGAACTGGGGACCTCACCCTTACCAAGGGTGCGCTCTACCAACTGAGCCATATCAGCACACTAAATTTGATGCCTGGCAGTTCCCTACTCTCGCATGGGGAGACCCCACACTACCATC
>OBHX01001120.1_pt1 | contig 24060 bp, 22 predicted proteins | sample 1519331 | NCBI WGS metagenome assembly OBHX01 (sample SAMEA2602897, study PRJEB22501) | metagenome
TACCCGCACCTCCGGCCCGCTGGTACTGCATTTTCATGTGTTGCACAGCTACTGGTTGAACCTGGAAGAGGTGGTGACCTTTTGCCAAAAAGTGAAGGCGCATAAACCGGATATCACTTTCGTCTGGACGCTGCACGATCACTGGAGCGTGACCGGGCGCTGTGCCTTTACCGATGGCTGCGAAGGCTGGAAAACGGGCTGTCAGAAATGCCCAACGCTCAGCAACTATCCGCCGGTAAAAGTCGATAAAGCCCATCAGCAGTTGCCCGGTAAGCGGCAGATGTTCCGTGCCATGCTGGCACTGGGCTGCCAGTTTATCTCGCCCAGTCAACATGTGGCCGACGCATTCAACAGCCTGTATGGCGTGGGACGCTGCCGCGTTATCAATAATGGCATTGATGTGGCAACCGAAGCCATTCTTGCCGAACTACCCGCGATGCCTGCGGAGAGCGGTCGGCCGAAAATTGCCGTGGTGGCTCATGACCTGCGCTATGACGGCAAAACCAGTCAACAACTGGTGCGAGCGATTAGCGCGCTTGGGGACAAAATTGAGCTGCATACCTTCGGCAAATTTTCGCCATTTGCGGGAGATAACGTCATCAACCACGGTTTTGAGAGCGATAAGCGCACGTTGATGAGTGCGCTTAACCAGATGGATGGACTGGTGTTCAGCTCCCGTGTCGATAACTACCCGCTGATTTTGTGTGAAGCGCTTTCCATCGGCGTACCGGTAATTGCCACGCACAGCGATGCCGCGCAGGAAGTGCTGGCTAAATCAGGCGGTAAAACGTTCAGCGAAGCGGACGTATTGCAGCTGGTGCAGCTGAAAAAATCAGACATTGCGCAGGCGGTATTTGACACGTCCCTTACCGCGTTCAGTCAACGCAGTCGGGTGGCATACAGTGGGCAACAGATGCTGGAGGAATATGTCTCGTTCTATCAGAATCTGTAGCTATCTGGTGCTACCGCTGCTTTATCTGCTGGTTAACGTCAAACTCGCCCAGCTTGGCGAGAGCTTCCCGATAACTATCGTCACCTTCTTACCCGTTCTGCTGTTGCTGTTTGTCGAGCGCATCAATATCAAAAAATTAATGATCGCGCTGGGGGTAGGGGGCGGGCTGACGGCGTTTAACTACCTGTTCGGTCAATCACTGGATGCCAGTAAGTACGTAACGTCAGCGATGCTGTTTGTTTATACCGTGGTGATCATTGGCATGGTGTGGAGTATTCGCTTCAAAACCATTTCACCGCATAACTACATTAAGATTTTGCGTTTTTTCTGGCTGGTGGTGGGACTGGTGGTGGGGTTAGCTGCGGTTGAAATGGCACAGATAATTCTCAGCGGCGGCAGCAGTTTAATGGAAGTTATTTCGAAATATCTTATTTACAGTAACAGCTATGTTCTGAACTTTATTAAGTTTGGTGGGAAACGTACCACTGCGCTCTATTTCGAACCGGCATTCTTCGCTCTGGCGTTAATCTCAATTTGGCTCAGTATCAAACAGTTTGGTATCAAAACACCTAAGTCCGATGCTATGATTCTGGCAGGGATAATATTATCAGGATCGTTTTCAGGAGTAATGACGTTTATTTTGTTTTATCTCCTGGAGTGGGCGTTCCAGTACCTGAATAAGGATGCGATAAAAAAGAAGCTACCGCTGGCGATAATCTCATTAAGCGTGTTTTTAGTTGGGGTGATATTTGCTTTTCCGTACATCGCAACGCGGCTTGGTGATTTAGGGACTGAAGGTTCGTCATCGTATTATCGTATCGTAGGGCCATTAGTGATGGTCGGTTATTCGTTACTGAACGTTGATGGCGTAGTGAGATTTGGCTCACTTTATGAATACGTCGCGTCATTCGGAATTTTTAACGGTGCAGATGTCGGTAAAACAATAGACAATGGTTTGTATCTGCTGATTATTTATTTTTCATGGTTCGCGGTGATATTAGCCCTGTGGTACATGGGGAAGGTCATGAAAATGATGATCAATGCGTTTGGCGATAATCAGAATTATCGGGTGCAGCTTTATCTTTTTACACCGTTGTCACTGTTTTTTACAGGTTCAGTATTTAGTCCGGAATACGCATTTTTAATTGTGTGTCCGTTTATATTGCGCAAGGCGCTGAATATCGCGAGGTAACTCACATGCTGCTCAGTATCATTACCGTCGCCTTTCGCAATCTGGAAGGGATCGTCAAAACTCACGCATCGCTGGCACATCTGGCGCAAGCGGGTGATATCAGTTTTGAGTGGATTGTTGTTGATGGCGGCTCCTCGGATGGTACGTCGGCGTTTCTTGAAGGGCTCTGTGGGGAACACCGGTTACGGTTTGTCAGCGAGCCGGATAACGGCATCTATGATGCGATGAACAAAGGCATCGCGATGGCGCGCGGGCGGTTCGCGCTGTTCCTCAACTCCGGGGATATTTTGCATGCGGACGCGGCACATTTTATCCGCCAGCTAAAAATGCAGAGCGACCAAACCATGGTCATTGGCGATGCGTTGCTGGATTTCGGCAATGGCAACAAAATTAAGCGCCGGGCAAAACCGGGTTGGTATATTTATCACAGCCTGCCCGCCAGTCATCAGGCGATATTCTTTCCGCTCTCAGGACTGAATGTCTGGCATTATGATTTGCAATATAAAATATCGTCTGATTACGCGTTGGCAGCCCAATTATACAAGTCCGGTTACGCTTTTAAAAAGTTGAGCGGATTGGTATCGGAGTTTTCTATGGGCGGAGTGTCAACGACGAATAATCTGGAATTGTGTCGGGATGCCAAAAAAGTACAGCGCCAGATATTACACATGCCAGGTTTTTGGACCGGTTTGTCAGAATATTTACGTCTGCGCACAACCGCTAAAACAAAAAACTTATATGGGAAAACGTAAGGGCATATTATGCAGGACTTAAGCGGATTTAAAGTGCCTGGAGGTTTTCGCGGCGGTGGTGCTATTAAAGTGCAATTATGGTGGGCGGTGCAAGCAACATTATTTCGCTGGTCACCGCAGGTCATGTATCGCTGGCGTGCGTTTTTATTACGAATGTTTGGTGCAAAAATAGGAAAAAACGTAGTCATTCGGCCTTCAGTAAAAATTACTTATCCGTGGAAATTAACCCTGGGAGATTATGCCTGGGTGGGTGACGACGCGGTTTTATATACGTTAGGTGATATTACGATTGGCGCCCATGCGGTTATTTCGCAAAAAAGTTATTTATGCACCGGGAGTCATGATTATGCCAGTCAACATTTTGATATTAACGCCACGCCGATTGTGGTTGGCGCTAAATGCTGGTTGGCGACAGATGTCTTTGTCGCGCCTGGCGTGACGATTGGCGATGGCACCGTCGTTGGAGCACGAAGCAGCGTATTTAAATCGCTGCCAGCAAATGTTGTTTGTCGGGGAAATCCCGCAGTAGTCACGCGCGAACGCGTCGAGAAAGTTACTCCCTGAGGGGATCACTGAAGAGGTTATAACATGTCAAAAGTCGCTCTCATTACTGGCGTAACCGGGCAGGATGGTTCTTACCTGGCAGAACTCCTGCTGGAAAAAGGGTACGAAGTACACGGTATTAAGCGTCGCGCTTCATCATTCAACACCGAACGTGTGGACCACATCTACCAGGATCCGCATTCAGGCAATCCCAAATTTCATCTGCACTATGGCGATTTGACCGACTCCTCCAACCTGACCCGTATTTTACAGGAAGTCCAACCGGATGAAGTCTATAACCTGGGCGCCATGAGCCACGTTGCGGTGTCGTTTGATTCACCGGAATACACCGCAGACGTTGATGCGATCGGCACCTTGCGTTTGCTGGAGGCGATCCGCTTCCTTGGTCTGGAGAAAAAGACCCGTTTTTATCAGGCGTCCACCTCTGAACTGTATGGTCTGGTACAGGAAATTCCACAGAAAGAGAGCACGCCGTTCTATCCGCGTTCACCGTATGCTGTTGCCAAGCTGTACGCCTACTGGATCACCGTCAACTACCGCGAGTCTTACGGGATGTATGCCTGTAACGGCATTCTGTTCAACCACGAATCTCCGCGCCGCGGCGAAACCTTTGTCACTCGCAAAATTACCCGGGCGATCGCCAACATCGCTCAGGGGCTGGAGTCTTGCCTGTACCTGGGCAACATGGATTCACTGCGCGACTGGGGGCATGCCAAAGATTACGTCAGGATGCAGTGGATGATGCTGCAGCAGGATAAGCCGGAAGATTTCGTGATTGCCACCGGCGTGCAGTATTCCGTGCGCCAGTTCGTGGAAATGGCGGCCGCTCAGTTGGGGATTAAATTGCGCTTTGAAGGCGAGGGCGTGAATGAGAAAGGCATCGTGGTTTCTGTGACCGGACACGATGCGCCGGGGGTGAAACCCGGGGATGTCATGATTGCCGTTGACCCGCGCTACTTCCGTCCGGCTGAGGTGGAAACGCTGCTGGGCGATCCGGCCAAAGCACATGAAAAACTGGGCTGGAAACCGGAAATCACGCTGCGCCAGATGATCTCGGAAATGGTTGCCAACGATCTTGATGCGGCGAAGAAACATTCCCTGCTCAAGTCGCACGGTTACGAGGTCGCCATCGCGCTGGAGTACTGAGGATGAAGACACAACGTATTTTTGTGGCGGGCCATCGCGGGATGGTGGGGGCCGCCATCGTCAGACAACTGGCTCAGCGAGATAACGTAGAACTGGTGCTGCGTACCCGCGACCAGCTTAATCTGCTGGACGCCGGTGCGGTGCAGGCGTTCTTTGCCGCTGAACGTATTGACCAGGTGTATCTGGCGGCGGCAAAAGTGGGGGGGATTGTGGCGAACAATACTTATCCTGCTGATTTTATTTATGAAAATATGATGATTGAGAGCAACATTATTCATGCAGCGCATCTGCATAACGTGAATAAACTGTTGTTCCTCGGGTCATCCTGTATTTATCCCAAACAAGCTACCCAGCCAATCGCCGAAAGTGAACTGTTGCAGGGGGCACTTGAACCGACCAATGAGCCGTATGCGATTGCCAAAATTGCCGGTATCAAGCTGTGCGAATCGTATAACCGACAGTATGGCCGTGATTATCGCTCGGTGATGCCGACCAATCTGTACGGACCGCATGACAACTTTCATCCGAGTAATTCGCATGTGATCCCGGCGCTGCTGCGCCGCTTTCATGAGGCTCGCGAGCAAAATACGCCGGATGTGGTGGTGTGGGGAAGCGGGACGCCAATGCGTGAATTTCTGCATGTCGACGATATGGCGGCGGCCAGTATCCACGTGATGGAGCTGGCTCAGGAAGTGTTGCAGGAATATACCCAACCAATGCTGTCGCATATCAACGTGGGCACCGGTGTGGACTGCACCATTCGTGAACTGGCCCAGACCATCGCACAGGTTGTGGGTTACAAGGGGCGCGTGGTGTTTGACGCCAGCAAACCGGACGGCACGCCGCGCAAATTACTCGATGTTACGCGTCTGCATCAGTTGGGCTGGTATCACGAGATATCTCTGGAAGCGGGGCTTGCCAGTACATATCAGTGGTTCCTTGAAAACCAGCAGCGTTACCGGGGGTAAGCATGTTTTTACGTCATGAGGATTTTGCCACCGTTGTACGTTCAACTCCGCTGATTTCCATCGATTTGATCGTGGAAAACGCCCAAGGCGAATTTCTGCTTGGCAAGCGCCTCAATCGTCCGGCGCAGGGGTACTGGTTCGTGCCCGGCGGTCGGGTGCAAAAAGATGAACCGTTGCGCGCGGCCTTTGAGCGGCTGACTGACGCTGAGCTGGGGTTACGTTTACCGCTGTCCGCTGCAGAGTTTTACGGGGTCTGGCAGCACTTCTATGACGACAACTTTTCCGGGGAAGATTTCTCAACGCATTACATCGTGCTGGGATTTCGTCTGCGGGTGTCGGAAAACGACCTGCAACTGCCTGATGTTCAACATGACGCGTACCGCTGGCTGACAATTGAAGAGATCCTGGCCAGTGACCACGTGCACGACAACAGCCGGGCTTACTTCTGTGAGAAGAGTCAGGCCGGAGTACCCGGGCTATGAAGATCCTTGTGTATGGCATCAACTATTCGCCGGAGTTGACCGGTATCGGTAAATACACCGGTGAAATGGTGGAGTGGATGGCGCAACAGGGGCATGACGTACGGGTGATCACTGCGCCGCCTTATTATCCGCAGTGGAAGGTCAACGGTCGCTATTCATCCTGGCGCTATCGTCGTGAAGAGGGCGATGCCATCGTCTGGCGTTGTCCGCTGTATGTGCCTGAGCAGCCTTCTACGCTCAAGCGCTTGCTGCATTTAGGCAGTTTTGCCCTGAGCAGTTTCTTCCCGCTGCTGGCGCAGCGCCGCTGGAAGCCGGATCGCATCATTGGGGTAGTGCCAACGCTGTTTTGTACGCCGGGCATGCGCCTGCTGGCGAAGCTGTCCGGGGCGCGCACGCTGCTGCATATTCAGGATTACGAAGTCGATGCCATGCTGGGGCTTGGCATGGCAGGCAAAGGCAAGCGTGGCGCGGTGGCAAAACTGGCCAGCGCCTTTGAGCGCAGTGGGCTGTTGAATATGGATCATATTTCGACCATTTCTCGCTCAATGATGAATAAAGCGCAGGAGAAGGGCGTTGATGCACAGAAGGTCATTTTCTTTCCGAACTGGTCAGAAGTAGCGCGCTTTCGTGACGTGAGCGACGCCGATGCTCTGGCGTTGCGCCAGCAACTGGGCTTGCCTGATGATAAAAAAATCATTCTCTACTCAGGCAATATCGGTGAAAAGCAAGGGCTGGAAAGTGTGATTGACGCAGCGGCCCTGTTGAGCGAACAGCCCTGGATGTTTGTGATTGTCGGGCAGGGCGGAGGTAAAGCACGGCTGGAGAGTATGTCTGGCGAACGCGGCCTGAACAATGTGAAGTTCTTTCCGCTGCAATCTTATGACGCGCTGCCTGCGCTGCTCAAGATGGCGGACTGTCATCTGGTGGTACAAAAGCGCGGTGCGGCGGATGGCGGATTGCCCTCCAAACTGACCAATATCCTCGCCGGTGGTGGTAACGCGGTGATTAACGCCGAACCTGAGACCGAGTTGGGGCAGCTGTGTGACGCTCACCCAGGCATCGCGGTGTGTGTCGAGCCTGAATCAGTGAGTGCGCTGGTTGGCGGGATTCAACAGGCGTTAACCATGCCAAAGATTAACACGGTGGCACGTGAGTATGCCGAACGCACGTTGGATAAAGAAAACGTGCTGAGCCAATTTATTGCAGATATTCGGGGTACATGATGAGTCAAAACAAACTCTTTCCGGTGGTGATGGCCGGTGGCTCGGGTAGCCGTTTATGGCCTCTGTCCCGCGTACTATATCCAAAGCAGTTTCTGTGCCTGAAAGGCGATCTCACCATGCTGCAGACAACGATTTGTCGTCTGAACGGTGTGGAGTGCGAAAGCCCGGTGGTTATCTGTAATGAACAACACCGTTTCATCGTGGCGGAACAGCTACGACAACTGCACAAGCTGACTGAGAATATTATTCTCGAACCCGCCGGGCGCAATACTGCACCGGCGATAGCGCTGGCCGCGCTGGCGGCAAAACGTCAAAGTCCGGGGGAAGATCCGCTGCTGTTGGTATTGGCGGCCGATCACATGATTGCCGATGAAGAGGCATTTCGAGAGGCGGTTCGCAATGCAATGCCGTATGCCAGCGCGGGTAAGCTGGTGACGTTTGGTATCGTGCCGGACCAGCCGGAGACCGGCTACGGCTATATACGTCGCGGCGAGGTTTCGCCGACCAATACCGACGCCGTGGCTTTTGAGGTGGCGCAGTTTGTTGAAAAGCCCAATCTGGAAACCGCGCAGGCTTACGTGGCGAGCGGCGACTACTACTGGAACAGCGGCATGTTTCTGTTCCGGGCCGGGCGCTATCTGGAAGAACTGAAAAAATATCGCTCCGACATTCTTGAGGCCTGCGAAAACGCCATGAGTACGGTTGATCCCGATCTCGATTTTATCCGCGTTGATGAACAGGCGTTTCTCGCCTGCCCGGAAGAGTCTGTGGACTATGCGGTAATGGAACGTACGGCCGATGCGGTGGTGATGCCCATGAACGCAGGCTGGAGCGATGTGGGCTCCTGGTCATCGCTGTGGGAAATCAGCGCCCATACCGCTGAAGGTAATGTGCATCATGGTGACGTCATTAGCCATAAAACGGAAAATAGCTACGTGTATGCCGAGTCTGGCCTGGTGACGACCGTCGGGGTGAAGGATCTGGTGGTGGTGCAGACCAAAGATGCGGTGCTGATCGCCGATCGCAACGCGGTGCAGGACGTCAAAAAAGTGGTGGAGCAAATTAAAGCTGACGGACGTCATGAGCACCATATTCACCGTGAAGTTTACCGTCCATGGGGCAAGTACGACTCTATTGATGCCGGAGACCGTTACCAGGTGAAGCGGATTACCGTTAAACCCGGTGAGGGATTGTCCGTGCAGATGCATCATCACCGGGCTGAACATTGGGTTGTGGTGGCTGGGACCGCGAAGGTGACAATCAATGATGACATCAAACTGCTCGCTGAAAACGAGTCTGTCTATATTCCGCTGGGGGCGACCCATTGTCTGGAGAACCCGGGGAAAATCCCGCTCGATCTGATTGAAGTGCGTTCCGGATCTTATCTCGATGAGGATGATGTGGTGCGGTTTGCGGACAGATACGGGCGTACCTGATGCCGGATGCGCTGCGCTTATCCAGCCTACAACACCGTAGGCCCGATAAGCGAAGCGCGCCGGGAAATGCATTTAACACTCATTAAAAGGCTCATTAAGAGTCAGGGCCTCCTGTTGCCTGAAGAAGGGTAAATCATGACGAAATTAACCTGTTTCAAAGCCTACGATATTCGCGGCAGGCTGGGCGAAGAGCTGAATGAAGATATCGCGTGGCGTATCGGCCGCGCTTATGGCGAGTTCCTGAAGCCTAAAACGATTGTCCTCGGCGGCGATGTGCGCCTGACCAGTGAGACGCTGAAGCTGGCGCTGGCGAAAGGACTACAGGACGCGGGGGTGGATGTGCTGGATATTGGCATGTCGGGCACCGAAGAGATTTATTTTGCCACTTTCCACCTGGGCATTGACGGCGGTATTGAAGTGACCGCCAGCCATAATCCGATGGATTACAACGGCATGAAGCTGGTGCGGGAAGGGGCACGGCCCATCAGCGGAGATACCGGTCTGCGCGACGTGCAGCGCCTGGCGGAAGCCAATGACTTCCCGATGGTTGATGAGACAAAACGTGGCCGCTACCAGCGCATTACTACCCGTGATGCCTACATTGACCACCTGCTGGGTTACATCAATCCCGCCAACCTGAAACCGATGAAGCTGGTGCTCAATTCCGGTAACGGCGCGGCAGGTCCGGTGGTTGACGCTATTGAAGCCCGTTTTAAGGCGCTGGGCGTGCCGGTCGAGTTCATCAAAATTCACAACACGCCGGATGGCAACTTCCCCAACGGTATTCCCAACCCTCTGCTGCCGGAGTGTCGGGCAGACACGCGTAACGCGGTGATTGAACACGGCGCGGATATGGGGATTGCCTTCGACGGTGATTTTGACCGCTGCTTCCTGTTCGATGAAAAAGGTCAGTTCATTGAGGGCTACTACATTGTCGGCCTGCTGGCGGAAGCGTTTCTGGAGAAGAATCCGGGGGCGAAAATTATCCACGACCCACGCCTGTCCTGGAACACCGTGGATGTGGTGACGGCGGCAGGCGGTAAACCGGTGATGTCTAAAACCGGGCACGCGTTTATCAAAGAGCTGATGCGCCATGAAGATGCCATTTATGGTGGCGAAATGAGCGCGCACCACTATTTCCGCGATTTTGCCTATTGCGACAGCGGAATGATCCCGTGGCTGCTGGTGGCGGAACTGCTGTGTCTGAAAGGACAGTCGCTGGGCGAACTGGTCCGTGACCGGATGGTGGCCTACCCGGCGAGTGGTGAAATAAACAGTACGCTGGCAGAGCCGACGGCAGCGATTGCGCGCGTGGAGCAGCATTTTTCTCGTGAGGCGCTGTCGGTGGACAGAACGGACGGTATCAGCATGTCGTTTGTCGACTGGCGCTTCAATTTACGCTCTTCCAATACCGAACCGGTGGTGCGCCTGAACGTGGAATCGCGCGGAGATATTCCGTTGATGGAAGCGCGAACGCGCACTCTTCTGGCGTTACTAAATCAGTAATGCTGGTGCTTCCTTTGCCCGATTCTGGGCAAAGGGTGACTAACAGGAACCACGATGACACATCTAAAGAAGCGCGAGCGCGCCAAAACCAATGCGTCGTTAATTTCGATGGTACAACGCTTTTCAGATATCACCATCATGTTTGGCGGGTTGTGGGTAATCTGCGAATTAAGCGGTTTGCCTTTCCTGTACATGCACCTGCTGGTGGCGCTGATCACGCTGGTCGTTTTTCAGATGCTCGGTGGCATAACGGATTTTTATCGCTCCTGGCGCGGTGTCAAAATTTCCACTGAGCTGGTGCTGTTGCTGCAAAACTGGACGCTGAGTCTGATTTTTTGCGCAGGTCTGATCGCCTTTAATAACGATTTTGATAACCGTCTCGCCGTCTGGCTGGCGTGGTATCTGCTATCCAGTGTTGGCCTGGTGTTGAGCCGTTCGTTTATTCGCTACGGCGCGGGATGGTTGCGTAATCGCGGGTATAACACTCGCCGGGTGGCGGTGGCAGGGGACCTGCCCGCCGGACAAATGCTATTGGACAGCTTTCGCCATGAACCGTGGCTGGGATTTGAAGTGGCAGGGGTCTATCACGATCCTATCCCTGGAAAAAACTCCCGCGACTGGGCCGGTAATCTGCAACAACTGGTGGACGACGCCAAAGCCTCTCGTATTCATAACGTTTATATCGCCATGTCGATGAGCGATGGCGCTAGCGTCAAAAAACTGGTTCGCGAGCTGGCCGATACCACCTGTTCAGTGATCCTTATTCCTGATGTCTTTACCTTCAACATTCTGCATTCACGGATTGAAGAGATGAATGGCGTTCCGGTGGTGCCGTTGTATGACACGCCGCTCTCGGGGATTAATCGCCTGTTGAAACGCGCGGAAGATATCGTGCTGGCTTCGCTGATCCTGCTGCTTATTTCTCCGGTGCTGTGTGGCATAGCGCTACTGGTAAAACTGACCTCCAAAGGTCCGGTGATTTTCCGCCAGACCCGTTACGGCATGGATGGGAAGCCGATCAAAGTCTGGAAATTTCGCTCGATGAAAGTGATGGAAAACGACGCGGTGGTGACGCAGGCGACGCAAAACGATCCGCGCGTTACCCCTGTGGGGAATTTCCTGCGCCGAACGTCACTCGATGAACTGCCGCAGTTTATTAACGTGCTGACCGGGGGCATGTCTATTGTTGGGCCACGCCCGCATGCGGTGGCGCATAACGAACAGTACCGCCAGCTGATCGAGGGGTACATGTTACGCCATAAGGTGAAACCGGGTATTACCGGCTGGGCGCAAATCAACGGCTGGCGCGGTGAAACCGATACGCTGGAAAAAATGGAAAAACGTGTGGAGTTTGACCTCGAATACATTCGCGAGTGGAGCGTGTGGTTCGATATCAAAATTGTTTTTCTGACGGTATTCAAAGGCTTTGTCAACAAAGCGGCGTATTAACATGAGCTTACGAGAAAAAACGCTGAACGGCGCAAAGTGGTCGGCGATTGCCACGGTGATCATCATTGGTCTGGGGCTTATCCAGATGACCGTACTGGCACGGATTATTGATAACCACCAGTTCGGGTTGTTAACCGTGGCGCTGGTGATCATCGCGCTGGCAGATACGTTGTCTGACTTTGGTATCGCCAACTCAATTATTCAGCGCAAAGAGATTGGCTATCTTGAACTGACCACGCTGTACTGGCTCAACGTTGGGTTGGGTATCGTGGTATGCGTGGCGATGTTTCTACTGAGCGAGACGATTGCCAGCGTACTTAATAACCCAGAACTGGCACCGCTCATCAAAACGTTATCGCTGGCGTTTGTGGTGATACCGCACGGGCAGCAGTTTCGCGCGCTGATGCAAAAAGAGCTGGCCTTCAACAAAATTGGCATGATTGAAACCAGTTCGGTACTGGCCGGTTTTACCTTTACCGTAGTCAGCGCCCATTTCTGGCCGCTCGCACTGACGGCCATTCTCGGGTATCTGGTAAACAGTACGCTACGTACGCTGCTGTTCGGCTATTTTGGTCGCCGGATTTACCGTCCGGGGCTGCATTTTTCGCTGGCATCCGTTTCGTCGAATCTGCGTTTTGGTGCGTGGCTGACGGCAGACAGCATCATCAATTACATCAATACCAACCTTTCCACGCTGGTTTTGGCCCGCACGTTGGGAGCTGGCGTGGCGGGTGGATTCAATCTCGCCTGGAATGTGGCGGTTGTCCCCCCGATCAAACTGAACCCGATTATCACCCGCGTGCTGTTTCCGGCGTTTGCCAAAATCCAGGACGACAGTGAAAAGCTACGGGTGAATTTTTACAAGCTGCTGTCGGTGGTTGGGATTATCAACTTCCCGGCGCTACTGGGACTGATGGTGATATCGAATAACGTGGTGCCACTGGTATTTGGCGAGAAGTGGAATGGCATTATCCCCATCCTGCAACTGCTGTGCATTGTTGGGCTGCTGCGCTCGGTGGGGAACCCGATCGGTTCACTGCTGATGGCGAAGGCGCGGGTCGATATCAGCTTTAAATTCAATGTGTTCAAAACCTTTCTGTTTATTCCCGCCATTTTCATCGGTGGACATCTGGCCGGAGCGATTGGCGTGACGCTGGGCTTTTTGCTGGTCCAGGTGATTAACACCGTCCTCAGCTATTTCGTGATGATTAAACCTGTTCTTGGCTCCAGCTACCGCCAGTACATGCTCAGTCTTTGGCTGCCGTTGTATCTCTCCTTGCCAACCCTTGTAGTGGGCTATGCGCTGGGCGTAATGCTGCATGACCAGCTGTCGTTGGGCGTGTTGTTGGGGAGCCAGATAGCGGCAGGGGCGCTGGCGTTTGCGCTAATGATGGTGCTGTCGCGTCATCCGCTGGTGGTGGAAATAAAACGCCAGCTCTGTCGCAGTGAAAAAATGAAAACCTTGCTCCGTGCAGGATAAGAACAACGCTTTAAGAGGTCAAAATGAAACTATTAATTTTGGGCAACCATACCTGCGGGAACCGAGGGGATAGCGCGATCCTGCGCGGTTTGCTGGATGCCATTAACGCGTTGCGTCCCGAGACTGAAGTGGATGTTATGAGCCGTTACCCAGTGAGCTCCTCATGGTTACTGAACCGCCCGGTGATGGGCGATCCGCTGTATTCGCAGATGAAGCAACACAACAACGCAGCGGGTGTTATGGGGCGCGTGAAGAAAGTGCTGCGTCGTCGCTATCAGCACCAGGTACTGCTCTCGCGTGTTACCGACTCCGGTAATCTGCGCAATATCGCTATCGCCCAGGGCTTTACCGATTTTGTTCGTTTGTTGTCGCGCTATGACGCCATCATCCAGGTCGGCGGATCGTTCTTTGTCGATCTGTATGGTGTGCCGCAGTTTGAACATGCGTTGTGTTCGTTTATGGCAAAAAAACCGCTGTACATGATTGGTCATAGCGTGGGGCCATTCCAGGATGAGCAGTTTAATCAACTGGCGAACTACGTGTTTGGCCACTGTAATGCATTGATTTTACGTGAATCCGTCAGTCTGGATCTGATGAAGCGCAGCGCAATTACCACGGATAAAGTCGAAACAGGCGTAGATACGGCCTGGCTTGTCGACAATCATCATGAGGATTTTGAGCCAGGTTATGCGGTACAGCACTGGTTAGACATGGCGGCTAAACAGAAGACCGTTGCCATTACATTGCGCGAGCTGGCGCCTTTTGATAAGCGTCTGGGGACAACGCAGCAGGCCTATGAGCAAGCCTTTGCCGGGGTAGTGAACCGCATACTCGACGAAGGTTACCAGGTGATAGCGCTGTCAACCTGCACCGGTATTGATAGTTACAACAAAGATGATCGCATGGTGGCGTTAAACCTGCGCCAGTATGTTAACGACCCGGCCCGATATCATGTGGTGATGGATGAACTTAACGATCTGGAGATGGGGAAGATTCTGGGGGCATGCGATCTGACGGTGGGGACTCGGTTGCACTCGGCCATTATCTCGATGAATTTTATGACGCCAGCCATCGCCATTAACTACGAGCATAAATCGGCAGGGATCATGCAACAGTTGGGGTTGCCGGAGATGGCTGTCGATATTCGCCATCTGCTCGATGGCAGCCTGGAAGGAAAGGTCGCCGATACCCTCGGACAGCTACCTGAACTGAACATACGGCTTGGGGATGCTGTGACACGCGAACGCGAACGCGGGGTACGCATGGTGCAGTCGGTTTTAACGCGTATTGAGGGGGAAAAATGAAGATTGGCTTTTTCCTGCTTAAATTTCCGCTCTCTTCTGAGACCTTTGTACTCAATCAGATAACCGCATTTATCGATATGGGCTACGACGTGGAGATTGTCGCTTTGCAGAAGGGCGATCTTGAAAATACGCATGCCTCATTTAATACCTACCGGCTGGGTGAAAAAACGCGCTGGTTGCTGAATGAACCGGAAAGCAAACTGGCGAAGCTGAAATATAGGGCCGCGGCGGCTCTGCACGGTCTCACCCGCGCAGCGACCTGGAAAGCGCTTAATGTTGCACGCTATGGCGAAGAAGCGCGCAATCTGATTTTGGCGGCCATTTGCGGTGGGAATCCGCGGGGGTTTGAAGCGGATGTCTTTATTGCTCATTTTGGGCCAGCAGGCGTAACGGCCGCCAAGCTGCGTGAGCTTGGGATGATCCGCGGAAAAATCGCTACGGGATTTCACGGCGTCGATGTTTCGCATCGGGATGTGCTTACCCGCTATACCCCTGAGTATCAGCAGCTGTTTCAACGTGGAGATTTGATGTTACCCATCAGCAATCTCTGGGCCGGACGTTTAAAAAACATGGGATGCCCGCCGCATAAAATCGCGGTTTCGCGTATGGGTATCGACATGACGCGTTTTACCCCTCGCCAACTGAAAGCACCAGCTGCAGCGCTGGAAATTATCTCTGTCGCCCGGTTAACCGAGAAAAAAGGACTGCACGTCGCCATCGAAGCTTGTCGTCAGTTAAAAGAGCAGGGCGTTTCATTTCGTTATCGCATTCTGGGTATAGGCCCTTGGGAGCGTCGTTTACGCACACTGATCGAGCAATATCAACTCGATGACGTGATTGAGATGCCCGGCTTTAAGCCCAGCCATCAGGTAAAGGAGATGCTTGAGCAGGCGGATGTATTTTTGCTGCCGTCGATTACCGGAAGAGACGGCGATATGGAGGGGATCCCGGTGGCGCTGATGGAGGCGATGGCGGTAGGTATACCGGTAATTTCTACTGTCCACAGTGGGATCCCTGAGCTGGTTGAGTCGGGTAAATCTGGCTGGCTGGCACCGGAAAACGATGCGCAGGCACTGGCAGAGCGTTTAGCGGCATTTAGCCTGCTCGACAGTGAGCAGGTACAGCCGATTGTGCAGTGTGCGCGAGAAAAAATTGAAACTGAATTTAATCAGTTAGCGATCAATAAACAGTTAGCCAGTCTGCTGCAAACGATGTAAATCGAGGCCGTATGTCAGAGAACAAACTCTCACGCCGTACTTTTCTGACGGCAGGCTCTGCGCTTGTCGTACTGCATTCTCCCGTTGTCCGGGCGCTTGAATCATCGGACAGCGTCAACATTCAGAATTACAACCCAAAGGATTGGGTCGCTTCTTTCAGGCAGGCGTTCAAAGAAGGACAAACGGTAGTCGTACCCAAAGAACTGGAATGCAAGGATCTCAATACCGCTATCGTTATTCCGCCTGGCAAAACGCTACACCTGCAAGGCAGAATCAGCGGCAATGGCCGTGGTCGCTTTGTTCTGCAGGATGGATGTAAGGTGATGGGCGATCAGGGCGGGAGCCTGAGAAACGTTACTCTCGATGTGCGCGGTTCGGATTGCGTGATAAAAGGGATTGCCATGAGTGGTTTCGGGCCAGTGACGCAAATCTATATCGGCGGCAAAACACCGAGGCTGATGCGCAATCTGACTATTCAGGATATTACCGTCACGCGCGCTAACTATGGGATCCTGCGTCAGGGCTTTCATAACCGGATGGATGGCGTAAAGATTACAAACTGCCGTTTTAGCGATCTACAGGGAGATGCCATTGAGTGGAATGTGGCGATCAACGACAGCAACATCCTCATTTCTGACCATGTCATTGAACGTATTAACTGTACCAATGGCAACGTGAACTGGGGCATCGGCATCGGACTGGCGGGCAGTACCTATGACAATACCTATCCCGATGAGCTGGCGGTAAAAAACTTTGTGGTGGCGAATATCACCGGTACCGACTGTCGACAGCTAGTTCATGTAGAGAACGGCAAACATTTTATCATTCGTAATATCACTGCACGAAATATTACCCCAGATTTTAGTAAGAAAGCAGGCATTGATAATGCGACGGTCGCTATTTATGGCTGCGATAATTTCGTGATTGATAATATCAATATGGAAAATAGCGCAGGTATGCTCATTGGCTACGGTGTTATTAAAGGACGATATTTATCCATTCCGCAGAACTTTAAGTTAAATAATATCCATCTGGATAACACGAAACTTGAATATAAATTACGCGGCATTCAGATCTCATCAGGTAATGCAACGTCGTTCGTGGCCATTACCAACGTTGAGATGAAGCGAGCCACGCTTGAGTTGCACAACCAACCGCAGCATCTTTTTTTACGTAACATCAGAGTGATGCAGCAATCCGCAACAGGACCCGCGCTCAAGATGCAATTCGATCTACGCCAGGATGTGCGCGGCAAGTTTATGGCTAAGCAGGACACCTTGCTATCACTGGCGAATATCCATGCGGTAAACGAAAGCGGGCAAAGTTCAGTTGACATTGACCGGGTAAACCATCAGGTGGTGAATGTCGAAGCGGTGAATTTTCGGCTACCGGGGTAGGGGAGGTAACCCCACTATATTCTTACTGGATATCATTGGCTAAAAGATTATAATCACCCAATTACTGTTAAAGCTGGGGCTGGGCAGCATTGACTACTCAGGGAAGACGCTCATCTTTATCATATGTTTCTTGTGTTACGAACAGACAAAGTGATTTATGAACGATAAAGTTTTGCTCATCGGTGCCTCCGGATTCGTGGGGACCAGACTCCTGGAGACGGCTGTTGCGGATTTTGATATCAAGAATCTGGATAAACAGCAGAGTCATTTCTATCCGCAAATCACGCAAATCGGTGATGTTCGCGACCAACAAGTTCTGGATCAGGCGCTGTCAGGCTATGATACAGTAGTGTTGCTAGCGGCTGAACACCGTGATGATGTCAGTCCTACTTCACTCTACTATGATGTGAATGTTCAGGGGACGCGCAATGTATTGGCCGCTATGGAGAAAAATGATGTTAAGAACATCATTTTCACCAGTTCTGTTGCGGTCTATGGCCTGAACAAAACCAACCCTGATGAAAATCATCCTCACGATCCCTTCAACCACTACGGTAAAAGCAAGTGGCAAGCGGAAGAGGTTCTTCGTGAATGGCATGCTAAAGCGCCTGATGATCGTTCGCTGACTATCATTCGTCCAACTGTTATCTTTGGCGAACGCAACCGCGGCAACGTTTATAATCTGCTGAAGCAGATCGCTGGCGGTAAGTTTATGATGGTTGGGGCTGGTACGAATTATAAATCAATGGCTTATGTGGGTAATATTGTTGAGTTTATCAAGTATAAACTGAAGAATGTGACTGCTGGTTATGAGGTTTATAATTACGTTGATAAACCTGATCTGAATATGAATCAACTGGTTACCGAAGTTGAACAGAGCTTAAGTAAAAAAATCCCCTCAGCACACTTACCTTACGCTTTAGGCATGTTAGGTGGCTATTGCTTTGATATTTTGGGTAAAGTGACCGGCAAAAAATATGCTGTTAGCTCTGTGCGCGTGAAGAAGTTCTGTGCCACCACACAGTTTGATGCAACGAAAGTCCACTCATCCGGTTTTGTCGCACCTTATACATTGTCTCAGGGGCTGGATCGCACTTTGAAATACGAATTTTTGCACGATAAGAAAGATGACATTACGTTTGTCTCTGAGTGATTGTTGTTTGTAGAGTGCCAGGGGCTTAGTTAACTTCGATTTTTCGGAAATGCTATAAAACTGACGAGATGAGTTCGTTTCCGAGGAATCCGAGTTCACCTTGGCGCTGGTGAAGTGTAGAGTTTGCATTCGGTTTACCTTAACCTGGTTATTTCGTGTTAAGGATGGAGCCAGCAATACTGGCTAACGTACGGCTAAAGTCTATACTTTATCAGCCGTTAAGAGGTAGGAGAGAGAATGACTAATTTGAAAGCAGTTATCCCGGTAGCGGGCTTGGGGATGCACATGTTGCCGGCCACAAAGGCAATCCCAAAAGAGATGCTACCGATCGTTGACAAGCCGATGATTCAATACATTGTCGACGAGATTGTAGCTGCAGGCATCAAAGAAATCGTTCTGGTGACTCACGCGTCTAAGAACGCGGTTGAGAACCACTTCGACACCTCTTACGAACTCGAATCGTTGCTTGAGCAGCGTGTTAAGCGCCAGCTATTAGCCGAGGTGCAGTCTATCTGTCCGCCTGGCGTGACTATCATGAACGTTCGTCAGGCTCAGCTGCTGGGGCTGGGTCATTCAATTCTCTGTGCTCGCCCAATCGTTGGGGATAACCCGTTCGTCGTCGTGTTACCAGATGTCGTTCTTGATACCGCGAGTGCGGACCCTCTGCGTTACAACCTGGCTGCCATGGTTGCACGCTTCAATGAAACCGGGCGTAGTCAGGTACTGGCTAAACGCATGGAAGGCGATCTGTCCGAGTACTCTGTTATTCAGACCAAAGAGCCTTTAGACAACGAAGGTAAAGTCAGCCGCATCGTTGAGTTCATCGAAAAACCAGACCAACCGCAGACTCTTGATTCCGATCTGATGGCCGTAGGCCGCTATGTGCTGTCTGCTGATATTTGGGCAGAATTAGAGCATACCCAACCAGGTGCCTGGGGACGTATTCAGTTGACGGATGCCATTGCGGAATTGGCTAAAAAACAGTCTGTTGACGCTACGTTGATGACCGGCGACAGCTACGACTGTGGTAAAAAGATGGGCTACATGCAGGCGTTTGTTAAGTATGGGTTGCGGAATCTGAAAGAAGGGCAAAATTTTCATAAAAGCATAATGAAATGTTTAGAAAAAAAAATCTAATCTTTTTATATGACTAAATAAAAAGCACAGCGATAGCATATTAGTCATTATAGGTAACAAGATATTAAGTAATCGATGGCATTAACATACATATGGTTTTGTTAATGCCAGTTAAATAACAAGCATATATTATAAGATGTAATTACTAGTGGTATATGTTAATTTAAAAATTTTAGTGCACTGGTAGCTGATAAGCCAGGGGCGGTAGCTTTGTATAAAGATTTAATCATCCCATGAAAAAGAATATATTTTTTTCAATGTTAAGTACTGGGACTAACTATGTCCTCCCATTATTAATTATTCCGTATTGCATTGCTGGCTATGGTTTAGAAGGATATGGAGTTATTTCATTAGCACTTGCATTAACTTCTATTATTGCATTAATCACTCAGTTGAATTTAGAGAATATTTTTGCTTCGCTCTCAATAGAAAAATGCTGGTCAAAAGTCATTGAGATTGTCACAATAAAGTTAACTTTTTTTATTGTGTCCTCAGTGGTTATTTACTTGCTTTTGTTATTATTTATAAATGAAAGTTCTAATATTTTTTTGTTAGGGGGCTGGCCTCTGATATTTTGTGTTTTAAATGTTAATTATTTTTTTATTGCGAAACAAAATTTCAAAATTATTTTTTTATTAAATATTATATCTAAATTATGCTTTACAATCCTTGTCTTTATATTTATTTATTATAGATTACCGACATACTTAGTGGTTATGGGCATGAATGGCTGGTATATCACATCGTCTTTGATTGGATTTATTATCCTAAGGCGAGAGATAATTAATGAAAAACAGCATGAATATGTAAATGATATTTCCGTAAATAAAGTTCTCCTAACATTTAAACAGATTTTACCAGGCTTTAGTTCGTCATTAGCTAGTCTTTTTCTCACTATGTTGGTTCAACCATTTATGGCAATTGTTACAAATAACAACTATAATACAATCGCAATATATTCTATTTGCGACAAAATAATAAGAGCAGTCACTGGGTTTTTAGATTCTATAAATAATGTACTATATTCAAAAATTTCAGATTTAAATAGTATTGTTAAAAAAAATAAAATAGTGTCTGGCGTGTTACTAATATATGTTTTTATTGAAATGATTGGTGGGGTAATAACTGTAAATATATATCCATATATGACGAACTATATTTCAAAACTCAAACAATTCCCCCAAATAGAAGGGTTGCTGTTTCTTATTATACCTATTATAGTTGTAATTACTGTTGGGAATATTCTTTCTTCTTTAGTCCTATTCACTAGTGGTCTTTTTAAACAAGTAACATACGCCATTATATTATCATCAATAACATTTATGCTATTTGTTTTTATTCCTTATTCAGACAAAGGGGCAGAATATTTTCTTTTTGCATTGCTTTGTTCTGAGGGTATCTCTACATGTTTAAAGGTTTGGTTGACATGGAAAAAAACAAAATACTTCAGATAGTCCCTTTTTCAAGTAAAGGAGGGGTTGAATCGATCGCAAATAATCTTTTTTTGAATATGTCTGCTCCTTTTACTATTATTTATGGATTCACTCAAAAAAGTGAATGTGAAAGCTCACAGAAAGTGTATTTCAAAAACTTTCTATCGCTTTTTATGTTTTTACGTAAGAATCACATTAAATTGATACATAGCCATATGTTCTCATTGCGATGGATGATTTTTATTAGATTTTGCTCGATAATATTTAAGGCGAAAGTTGTTACTACGCTACACAGTGATTTTGGGATTGATGCCAACAATCCTAATCTACTAAAGAAAGGTCGAAGATTATTTATTATTAAAATACTTCACTCTATTTTTGGTGGTTTTTTATCAGATAAATGGATTGCGATATCTAGCTCTGTTCAGATTTTGTTATTGGATGTAATTAAAATAAAAGAAAATAGAGTTGTTAAAATATTCAATCCAATTGCTGCTACTACGATTGATATCAATGAATCAGGGAAACGAGAAAATATAGTGTTCGTAGGGAGAGATAGTCAAGAGAAAAATATACCCGATGTATTATATGTTTGGGATAATATTAAAAATTTGTATGATTATACCTCGCTGGTTTTAATCGGAGTTGATTCTGATTCTGAGTCTTTACGAGTTTATAACTCTCTGGAAAAAGAAAGGATTATGGCCCTTGGTTGGTTGGGCAATGAAGAAAAGAAAACTTTTTTAAATGCGTCTATTCTGCAAATAGTTCCGTCTTTTTATGAGGGTTTTTGCTTAGCGGCAGCTGAGGCATTAGAAATGAATATTCCAGTTGTTTCTTATCAATTACCTGTCCTTAGTGAGTTTGGGACCTTATTTGGTGGGGTTAATGCTGTACCTTGCTATGATAGAAATAAGTTACTTGAAGCTGTTAAGGATGAAATTAATAAGGTTAATGAAGGTTACCAAATAAATACTAAAAATATAGTTCATGATTTTTTTTCGCAGAAAAAATTTATTGAACAGCATCGTAATCTATATAAGGAAACAATAGGAAAATGAAGTTCTCGATTGAGAATTGTGTTGTTTTTATGTTAACAGCTTTTTCTGGGATTTATCTGCGCAATTTTCTAGTAAAGCCTGCATATGTGGCTTTAATATTTTCTATTGCATTGATACTTCTGTGTATCATTTATAAAAAAGTTGAAATATCGACTTTTTTAGCTTTCTTAATTTTTTCATTTGTCTTTTATTTATGGTGCACTCAAGTTTTTCTTGAGGGTGAATATGCAACTTTGATTTTCACAAGTTCAATAGTTGTCATATTATTTTTGCCAAATTTAATTAAAAGAACTTCTGGTAAAATAAAATTTGCCTTGGTTCTTGTTGTGATTTTTTATGCTATTGAAGCATTAATTCGAATTCGTAATCCTGATTATAATTACCAAAGCGATGAATTGTCTTCTGGAATATTAGATACTTTTTATATTTATAAAGTAAACAGCATAGCTTTTGAAGACTCCAATTTTGTAGCCATGGTGTTAACTTGTTACTACATACTTAGTCGTGTAGCTGGTCGTGAGAATGATGAGAAAACAAATTTAACGTCTTTATTTTTATTTATTCTGATTGTTTTGACTTTTTCGAGATCGGCATATATCGGAATTGTAATTTTTGAAGCAATGTTTTTTATAATAACAATAAAAAATATAGATTGCTTAGTATACTAGGAATATGTCTAGTTGCACTTATTGCATTTTACTTTTTACTCGATAAAATAGAATCAGACGGTAGTTTCAAAAGTAAATTTTATATTTTTGAACTTTTCATCACATACTTAGGTAATGTTACTGTAACAAATATAATAACTGGGGTTGGATTTGGAAACACCTTTACTTACTTAGGCATTGGGCCGCATAATATATACATAGCGCTTTTCATTGAGACTGGAGTGTTAGGGTTATTTTTATATCTGTTGATTTTTTTATATCTATATTTAAAGTATACCCTTTGTAGGTTAGCCATAATGCCTATTATGATTATGGGGTTATCTTTTTCACCAATTGCATTGCCATATTTCTATGTGGTGATTTCTTGGTTGATTTATTTAGAGGTGAAAGATGGAAATTATAAAAAATAAAGTTAGTGTATTAATGCCTACCTATAATAGCGCAAAGTATATTGAATTTGCAATTGAGGACATAATAAAGCAAGACTATTCGAATTGGGAACTTATTATAATTGATGACGGTTCTAAAGATAATACAAAAGAAATTTTAGAAAAGTACAGAAGTGAGAAGATTAGAGTTTTCTTTATGCCAATGAATATGGGGATTTCAGCGGCTTTAAACAAAGGACTTCAGGAAGCTCAAGGAGAGTATATATTACGTTTTGATTCCGATGATAGATGTGATTGTGATAGAATTTCGAAGCAACTTTCTTTCTTAAAAGATCATAACCTTGATATGGTCGGAACATCAGTTAAAACCATATCAGAGAATGGCCAATTTATAAGTAAGGCTGATTACTCTGGAAATACTGACCTTTTAATAAAATTACTTCGCTATGAAACTCCAATGCTTCATATTTGGCTTGCAAAGAGGACGGTTTATATGGAAGTTGGGGACTACCGTTTAGATGGTGTGGAGGACTATGACTTTATATTAAGAGCAATCGATTTAGGTTATCAAATTTCAAATATAAAGAATTATTATGGAGTATCAATACGTAAACATGATACCAACACAGCAAGCTTACATGGATGGGATCAGAGAAGGAAATTTAATATTGCTTGGAAATTGCACAAGCAGAGAATTAAATTTGGTAAAGAACAGAGTAGTATTGAAAATTTTGAATCGTCTAATATAGGTAATAAATTACATAACATTTCAAATAATATTTTAAAAAAAGCTCTTATAGAAAATAAAATTATATTAAAATGTTTCTATTCTATAATATCAGCTTTGATTTCTCCTTATCAGTTTCAATATCTCACATTCAGGCTTATTAGTAGATTAATTAAATTTAAACATGAAAATAGCATATTTAATTCCTAGTTTAAAAAAATGTGGACCAGTTAATGTTATGTCCAGTTTGGCGATTGAACTGGCAAAAGAATATGACATTACAGTGTTAGCACTAAAAAGTGGTGATATGCTGCAAAGCCTTACTTCGGCGGGGATTACTGTAAAAAGAGTTTTAATAAAAGCCCTGCTATTGGGTGTAATAAATTTTGGAGATGAATATGTTGACTCTTCACTTCTTTGACCT
>OBHX01001131.1_pt1 | contig 23789 bp, 39 predicted proteins | sample 1519331 | NCBI WGS metagenome assembly OBHX01 (sample SAMEA2602897, study PRJEB22501) | metagenome
GCCGTTTTCAACTTCGGGCTGACAGCGGATGCAGACGACATCGCCGTCTTGGTAACGCGGGGCCATGCTGTCCCCTTTGCAGGTAAGCGCAAAGTCGGCGTTCCAGGCGGCAGGGATACCAATGCGGGCCTCAATGTTTTCCTCGGCGGTGATGGGCGTACCGCAGGCGATGGAGCCGACCAGCGGAATGGTGGTCATTTCAGGGAGCGGCTCGAAACCGGCGGGGATGGTGCTTTTTTCTTCTCGAATAACAACCGGCTGATTACTGTCTAGCATTGCTATGACATCATTAAAATCTACTCCGATTGCGTTCGAGACCGCTTTTATCGTTTCAAGTGAAGGAACGACCGGCTTACCATTCACAGGATTATAATTGCGTTCTAGTATAGAGACATAAGCCTTGCTAATTCCGCTCTTTTTTGCAAACTGCTCCATACTCGTCCCTGTTTCAGAACGATATTTTTTTATAAGGTCGCCAAGAATCATGGTGAAACCTCCGAGATAGCAATGTTTAATATACTGTACGTCTAGCATACAATACAAAATCAAAAAAATCAAGTCTTTTTGTAAAATCCGCTTGACATCATCCGTCTAGTGTGCTAGACTTTAGGCATCGACAAGGAGGTGATGTAGCGATGCCCTTCAAAATCAAGGAAGCTCGTCTCGCCTGCGGTATGACGCAGGACGAACTTGCGAAAAAGTCCAACGTATCAAGAGCAACAATTATCGGCCTGGAAACTGGGTCGATTAAGGTCACAACCACGGAAACACTTATCAAAATTGCGTCCGCGCTTGACAAAAAGGTCAGCGATATTTTTTTGATGTAGTTGTCTAGTATGCTAGACAGCGTTTAACTCCCATTCCCTACCCCCAGGAGGTGAACCGATGCAGAACAACAGAACGCCCCCGCCTGATGGGCAAGATCAGACAGGGGCAGAAATCAAAAAGCTAAAGCGCAGTGTTTTAATTTTGAGCGTCGGTTGTTTTGTTCAAGCACTCACCATTGGCTGTATCTTTTGGCGGATTTGGCGAATTGACAGCGCCCTGGTTCTGCTCAATCAAGACATCCAGCTTATTACTCAGGACATCCAGCTTATTACTCAAAACGTCGACCTCATCACACAAAACTTGCACAGATTCTACGAACTGCTCGTTCAGCTCGTTGGACTGCTCGTTCAGTTCGTTGGACTGCTGTAACTGCTCGCTGATTTGCCTGTTGCCATCAACAACTTCTTGAAGCTGTGTGTCCGGAAGGATTTGACTAAGCACCCACAAAACAAAAGTAAGCAGCACGCCAATCAAAGCAATCGCGTCACTGCGCGAAAGGCACGCTTTGTCTTTTAATGGTTTTACAACACTGCTTTTTACCGCATCTACTGTGTCGCTGGGCAACTGTGGTGAGACACGATCCAGCGTTTCTTCAAAATCACGCAGTGTACTTTTGATTTCGACCGAATCAGCGGTAGTGAGAACTGGCTCTGAAGCCTGCTGTATGGTTGTTTCTGCTTGATTGAGCAGTTCATTTATATCAAAGTCAACGCCTTTAAAGATTTCAGAATATCCTTGCAGCGCCTCTTTTATAGCAGGTGTCATAATGGCGTCTTGAATCTGAAATTGCGAAGTCAACGTAGGCATATTTTCTTTGATGCGTTTGGTTATAAAACTCACGTTTGTTAGCGATTCCATAGCAGGGAGTTTCAGTGTGGGTAAATCGAGTTGGACTTTTCTGCTTTTAAGTATTTCTGATACGTCAATCAGGTTGCCGTAAAGTGCGGTAAAGCTACTTTCACTCATTTTGTCCATGCAGACACATCCTTTCCGCCGCCATTGTAGCACAGATAAGACGGTGTGGGCAAGTCGTTATTCAATACCCCAGGAGGTGAACAGGCAATGCAGGACAACGCAGAAGAACGCCGACAAGAGATTGAGCGGCAAGAAAAAGAGGCAGAACAAAAGCTGTGCAGACGAACGCGGATGCTGGCCATGGCTTCTCTAGCCATGTCGATTTTATCCATGGCAATCAACGCGGTGCGCATCATTTTACGATAGAAACGATGATCCCCAAAAGGGCGACTACAATGCCGATAGCTGTAAGTAAGTGCGATAGCAGTTGATTTTTACGTTTATGAAATTCTTCTTCCGCTCGATGTGTCAAATAAATGACCGTTTCAGGCGTTGCGTCGAAATCATCAAAATCAAGCCCGTTGTAGGAAAACTGGTCTTGCAGATCGTCAAAGGATTTATAGCTAGTAGCGGTAAGAATCCGGCCAAGGGTATGATACCGCCGCACGGCAAGACAAATTTTAAATTCATTATCAGTCAATAGAAACACAACCTTTCTGCTGCCATTGTAGCACAGACAGGGCGGTGCGAGCAAGTTTCAACAGGAGAAAGTAGAAAAATGGCAAAAGTAAAAATCGACGACTACGGAATGACGTACTGTGAAAAGTGTGGTGCAGAAATTTTGTGCGATGAATACGGAAATATGCCGGAAATCTGCCCGCTTTGTGGTGAACTGCTGGATTGGAGCGAGTTCAAAGAAGGAACACGCGGTGAATAGATGTTCACAATTCAGAATCGACGGACAGGAAAGTTTGTCTACGGCACGGATTTTAATTACAACCCACCGCGTCAACGTACAGATTTTAACAGGATGCTCACGTATGATGACTACACATCTGCGGAGGTTGATTTTTGGCATCGCGGGTGCGGCAAGGTGTATAGGATAGTAGAGCTTGAGCCGGTGAAAATCAAGCGCGTGTTGCCGCCAATTTCAAGGTAAAGCAGGTGAAACAAATGCAGATTGCAAACGAATACAAGGCCCAGCAGACGGCGGTCTGCTCTTTGCTGGGCGGTATCGTGGCGGACTACTTTAAGGACGCGGACCACCGGGCCGCGTTTGAAAGCTGGTATATGGAGCGATACGGAAAACCGTACCAATGGAAGAAGCTGGAAGTTTAAGTGGAGGTAAAGCTATGACACGGAAACGTTGCATTAAAATTTTGATGGAGGCTATCGGCAGTTCCAAGTACAGGCAAACCGAAAAAGCCTTTCTGGTATGCCAGAAGATTGCTCGGGAGGATGTGCCGAACGTGAGCAACGAGAACGTTCTTATTGCAATGCTGTTCAAAGGCGCGGACATGGCGGGCGACATGGAAGATTTGGAAATTGAACTGCGCTGCATCGCGCGGGGAACATGGTTGCAGATGCGCCAGTCCGTGAAGCACAACCGGCTGTTCCAAGGCGGCGCGGCATGAAAATTTTTGACCTGCTGAACACCATGCGCCGCGTGCCGCAATACGTGGGCGTGCATGGGCCGGGGCTTGCGCTGGAACATACGGCCTGGACGGACTGGCACGCCATGCCGAAGGATGTGCTGAAAGCCACGGTCATGACCTGGTGGATTGACAACGAAATGGACGAACTGCGCATTGCCGTCCACCCCGCCACGGCGGCAAAACTGCTGGAAGAATACAAAGTGGGTGAAAATGTCCAACAGATAATCCATATTGCCCACAACAAAAAGGAGCTGAAATTATGAGTGACAAGGAAAATTGTTCCCGGAACCTGTTGGAGCAGCTGGAAAAGCTGCCCGAGAAGGCGCAGGAGCAAATCGGCTATGTGATCCAGGGCGCGGCCCTGGTGACGGAGGCCCGCGAGAAGGAAAACAAGAACGGCGGCGCAGCATGAAACGAGGCGACCGCGTTGACAAGAAAACTGCCGCCGTGCAGGAAATTGTAGAAAATGCGGTGCAGAGCAAGCGGCTGTACCGAAAGACCCTGCACGAGACAAACGGCGTGCGCAATGCCGGGACACGCGGAGCGCTGATCTGCCGCGCGGCCGAGCTGGCGGGCATGGTACAGGCGTACCGCGAATGCCTGCTGCTGATGCAGCGCGGCGGCATGATACCGCCGGAAATGGAACTGTTCGTCTGGGCCATGCTGGACGATTCCCCTAAACAGCAATGACCCCGCCCCGGCGGGGCATATGAGCCGCCGACGGCTGCAAGAGGCCCGGGGCGGATGGTCCATGCAATGGACCGCACAACCTTTCTCCCGCGGCTGCCCGGCGGGTAAGTTCGGCAGCCCCCGGCTGTGCGGGGAATGCACAGGCGCGGTGCTCTCTTTACTTTCTCTGCACCGCACAAGAGGCAGCGCAGCAGGCCTGTTCCGCGCTGCGCAAAGCCTGGCCGCCCGGCATCCACATTGCTGGGCGGCCACATATGAGGTGCGCCGATGGTTCGCGGGCGGGGTCGTGACCCGACCGATGCGGTTCAATTCCGCAGCGCACCACCAACGGAACAAACGGAAAGGAGCGCGGAATATGAAAATCACCGAAGTGGAAAAGCCGACGATATCAGTACAGATGGCGTGCAGGATTTTGAGAGAATCCGGCGTGCAGATGGGCGTTGAAAAGATGCGGGCCGGTATCGCCCAGGGTGTCTACCCTTTCGGCGAGATTGTGACGCGCGGAGAGCATTTGAAAAACGACTGCTACACAGTGTACACAAAACTGCTGGCAGACTGGATGAAGGAGCGAAGCATCGTATGAAATACACAAAAGAATTTCTTGTTGGTATCTGGGTCGTGGGCAAGCTGTGCGGCGTGTATCTGCTGGTGCTGGCCGTGGCTATGCTGGGCAGTATGCACGGCGGCGCGGCCGCAGTGCTGGGCGCGGTAACGACCGCTGTGTGCTGCGCCGTGGGCGGGCTGACGCTGTTCTGCATGGGCCATGCCGCCAAGCAGATTTTGCATGAGGGGCGGCACTGATGGCGGAAAACAAGTTCAGCCGTGAAGAGCTGGACATCATGAAGTGGGACTGGATACATTGCAGGAACGTCCAGCAGGTGGCCGAGCTGCACGCTTGCAGAAAGCAGGACGTTATCGACGCCCTGAATCTTGACGAAAAGCCGCGGCCCGCGCGGAAACGCCGCTGGGAAGAATTGCACCCGGCCAAGGCGCAGCGGTTTGTGAAGCAGATTGAAAGCGGCGTATCCATGGCAAAAGCAAGCCGCGAAGCAGGGATACGGAGCGCCCATACCGGCTATGTCGTGTATAGGCGGATGACACAGAAAAGTTGGATGTGACGGATGGAAAAAATAACGTTCTATGGCGTGAAGGTTTACGGCGCAATCCACATACGGAACCGCAAAAGGCAAAACAACACCCAGATTTACAACAAACTGCGGCTGGAAATGGAACCCGATATGTACAGCCTTTTTAAAAAGAAACTGGACGATGCATACCGTTGGATGCAGCTGCTGCCCGGTTACATACCGAACAGGCAAAGCTATATGCCGGTGCAGCGCTTGACCAACGGTAACTACCGCGTGGCCGTGCGCAGCGGCCAGAACGACAAAAAGTACACTGACGCCGAGGCCGCAGAACTGGAACGCGCAGCGGCTATCGATTGCACCATCCGCCTGGATGCTTACGCCACGAACTGCAACCAGGGCGTGCGGTGCAGGCTGGTGGATTACAAAGTGGTGGAACGACGTGAAGATTGAAATTATTGCAGAACCGCCCGGCGGGGCGTGGTATCTGCGGTGGATGCACCGGGCGCGGCGCTGTCCACGCGGCGACACCACCCGCGGAAGGATGGAACCAGTTGAATGATTATGCAGCAGTGTTTGTACACATTTAAAATCACGCACCCGGAGTGCCGGGCCTGCAATGGGCTGAAAGCGGCGTGCAAGAGCTACGCACCCAACCCAAGCGAGAAGGCCCGGCGTGAGACTGACCCGGATGCGCGGAAGAAGCTGCCGGAAAAGCTCTTCCCTGCTGAAATGCAGGGCAATCCGACAGTGCTGCAAGAAACGCGCTTTCGACCGCTGGAAGGCGGCAGAAAGCACAGGCACAAATAGAATCCTCTCCATTCTCTATACCTACTCAAATGGCGTAAAAATACTGAAAAGCCGGACGGCGAAGGGCAAGCATCAGCCGCGCCGCCCGGCTTTTTGACATGGTGCGTGGCGCTGTCCCAAGCAACGCAGCGAGCCGGGCCGGACCCGGCACGCACCGCCAATTTACAAGAAAAGAGTGGATGAACATGGTATTTCTGATTTTGCTGGTGGCCGGTATCGGCCTGTATGCTGCCTGGTGCAGCGGCCAGGATGTGGGCTACCAAAACGCCCAGCGTGAGCAGGCCGCCCACGAGGATGACGAACTGGAACCAACGATCTACATGGTCGTGGTAAATAAGAAAGGAGACGCGGAAAATGACAAGCGTTGAACAGGCTGTGGAAATCATCACGGCGCAGCAGGAAAAGCAGAAAGAACAGAGCCGGGCATGGTGTGTAGGCGAGCAGCTGAAAGACCTGCTGCGAAACGACGAGGCCGCCGCGGCAATCGTTGTGAAAGACCTGGAACAGGACGGCATGGATATTGAGGATTGTGAGTGTGAAATCAGCAATTTTGCCATGAAAAACGGCGGGTTCTGCGGGCCGAAGGATTCTGAAGATATCATCAGAAAATTCTACGGCATCGAAAATACGCACTCCCCCGCCCCGGCGGAATCTGCCGCGCGGCGGAAGAAAATCAGCGTGACGGATTTTCTGTAAAGGAGTGCCCGACATGAGAACCACGGAAGAATACCGGGCCATGATCCCGGAAGAACCGCCCGCCGACCTGGTAGCTGAAATGGTCCGGCAAGAGCTGCTGGACAGCGGCCACATGAGTTTTAAGTGCATCGGCTTTGAAGAAGCCTACGCCAGAACCCGCGACGATGATTTTTACATGGATTTGCGCGGAAGTTTCCACAAACGCCCCGCCCTGCTGTGGTGCAGCGAGTGCGAGAAAGAAATGCTGGCCGAGTACCTGCCGAGCGACAGTAAGAAAAATGAGTTCGGACGCCGGAGAATCCGCTACTATGATGCAGATTTCAACGAAGTTGTTGAAAGGTCAAATGCCGATGTGATTTTTTGCCCGAGTTGCGGAAAGAAAGTCGTTTTACGAAGCGCGGCGGACCTGCCACGGACGGAACAGAAATTTATGGTCGTGCCGACCGTTGCGGCGGGCTGCCTGGTGCTGACAAAATGGTGCGTTGAGCGGCGGCAGTTTGTGGGCGGCGAGAGACTGTACAAGAACACCTATGAAGCCTACATTGTGGACGGCGGCTGTGCGGTGAAGCTGGCACACTACAAACGCGGGCTGTACTGGAATATGTTGCGCCTGGAAGAATGGAAGCAGAACAAGCGCTTTGAAGATCGCCTGACCTGCCCTTATTTTTATGATGGTGCAGAAGGGCGGCCCAGCCTGGACGGCACGCCGCTGGAAAACGCCAAGCTGTGGGAGTACCTGGACCAGAGCTACGAAAAGAACGATTTCTACCCGGTGGCGTATCTGCGGCTGTATGCGAAGCACCAGCAGGTGGAGAACCTGATAACCGCAGGCTTTGCGTGGTTGGTGGCGGACGGCATCCGCCGAGAGGTGAAAAACGTAGGAAGCTACATTCCAACGAGTATCTGCCCCCTGCCGCGCCTGCCGTGGATAAACTGGAAGGAAACCCGCCCGGCACAGATGTTGGGCCTGAACAAGGCGGAGGCCCGGGCGCTGAAAGAAAGAGGCTACGGCCTGGAAAAGTTGGAGCTATGGAAAAAATACCGCGGATGCAACACACAGCAGGAGTTATTCTACCTGCTGGACAGCGTGGACACCATGGACGCGACAAATATTCTTGAAAATGATTTGCCACTGGCACGCACCGTGAACTACCTGAAAAAGCAGAACCGAACCTCTTACTACCTGATGGATTATTTGCGCATGGCCGAGCGGGCCGGAATGGACATGAGCCAAGAGGCCGTGCGCTGGCCGAAAAACCTGCGCGCCGCCCATGATCGTGCAATGAATGCCGAAGCGGCGGTGCGGGCCGACACCGACGAATGCGCCAACGCGTTCCGCGAAATGAGCGAGCGATGCGCGGGGCTGGCGTGGGAGAAGGATGGTATCTGCATCCGCGTGGCCGAGCGGCCCAGCGAGCTTGTGCAGGAAGGAAATGTGCTGCATCACTGCGTTGGCGGTTACAGCAAGAGCCATGCACAGGGAAAAATCATCCTGTTCATCCGGCACAGCCGCCGCCCGGATCGCAGCTGGTACACACTAAATATTGATGTGCGGACCAAAGCCGAGATACAGCTGCATGGCTACGGAAACGAGTTTGCCGACGGAAAGAAACTGCAAATCAACAAAAAGGTGCTTGCATTTGTGAGCGATTGGCGGCGTGAGGTGCTGGACAAGTGGACACTGCCGCAGAAACCGAAGAAAAAGGCGAAAGCCGGATGAGGTGATGCAAAAATGACCTACGACGAAAAGCAGATGATCTTTACCGGCGCGGCGACGCCGGAGGAAAGCGCGGCGCTTGCGCTGCACTATGAAATTGCCACGGCGGCCCGGGCAGCTGCTGACAGCTTGCTTGACCTGGGCCGGAAAATCAAGCGGATGCGCGACACCAACGGTTATAAGGCCCTGGGCTTTGAGACACTGGGCGACTACACCAAGACGGCCATCGGGCTGAACCAGCGACAGGCCTACAATTATATTGCGGTGGTGGAAAAGCTCCCCGCGCAGTTGGTGGAGCAGAACGCCGCCGCTGGCGTAACCAAGCTGGCACTGCTGGCCCAGCTGACGGACGGCGAACGGCAGCAGGTCGTGGCCGAGACGGACTTGCAGGATGTGACCGTCAAGGAATTGCAGGAAAAAATCAAGGAGCTGGAAGAGAAAAACAGCGGCTACGCCGAACAGCTCTGTCTTTTGCAGTCAACTACACAGCCCGAGGCCGACGAGCTGACGGAAGAGCAGCAAAAACGCTTTGACGAAATGCAGGCCAGGATGGAAGAAGCCGAGAAAAAGCGCTCTGACGCGGAGAAAGCCGCCGAAAAAGCGGACAAGAACGCCAAGAAGCTGAAAAGCGACCTTGCCAACGAGAAGGCCCAGCGTGAAACCCTGATTGAGAAAGCCCGCCGTGACGGTGCGGAGGATGCCCGCAAGGCTGCGGAAGAAGCGGCCCGGGCACAGGCGGAAAAGGCGCTTGAAGCCGAAAAAGCCGCCCGCCAACAGGCCGAGGCCAACGCGGAGGAACTGGCAAAACAGCTGAAGGTCGTCGGTGACGAGGATACTTTGCGGTTCAGCCTGCTGTTTGACCGCGTGCAGGGCGACGTGGACGAGGTGCTAACGCTGTGCGACGAACTGCGCGGCGACGGCAAAACGGAAAAGGCCGGTAAGTTCAGCGCCGCGCTGCGGAAGGCGCTGGAATCCCTGGCCGAGGCAATCGAAACGGAGGAATAACGATGAAGGTTGATAAAATCGGCAAGCTGTGCATGAAGGCAGGCTTCTGTCAGCTTATTTCTATCGGCCATTCGGACGATAAAGAGGCGCAGTTTATCAGCACCGGGCACAGCGTCTATCCCCTGCCGCCGGATTTTCCGAGAATCACAAGTGAAGCCGAGCTGGCCGCCGTTTTTGGCTGGGACAGCAAAAAACAGAAAGAAGTCTCTTTGAGCACCGATTATTACTGTGCGAAGGACGATTTGGCGGAAATCAACCTCTACGATTCCGAGGAAGGCGAGCTGGAATGTACGGAACTGCCGATGGGCGTTATCTATGGGAAAATGAACTGCATCGGCCTGACGGATACCATGGGCGGCTGCGGATTCATCAACGCCATACTGACGGAACCGCTGAAGGATGAAATGAAGGATGATTCCTACTTCCACTACACAAAGCGGAGAGCCGGAACGGACCATTACTACTACGTAATGAAGGATGGGATGGATCTGCGCGCCATCATTCTGCCGACGGTTTTTAAAGATAGATTCTTTCAGGATTTAGACGAATTTTATGCAGCGGTATCGGACATGAGGGAAAAGAAATGACGGATTATATTTTATCCATCCGGCCCAAGTGGGTGCAGATGATTTTTAGCGGAAAGAAAACGGCTGAAATCCGAAAATCCGCCCCGCGGGCGCTGGTATCAACAAAAGCGCCGCTGCGCGTGTGGGTGTACGAGACAAAATCCGAGGGCGGCTGCGGCAAGCTGGTGGGCACGTTCATCTGCCGCCGGATTGAGTGGCTGAAGGCGGTGGATTTCAGCACACGGTCAAAGTTGCTGGTAGAGATTGCCCACGCAAGCTGCCTGACGGAAGAACAGCTGAAAGCCTACAAGGGCGCGGCGGGCCGTATTTTTGCCTGGTCGATTGAGGACGCGCACCGGCTGCGTGAGCCAATGGAACTGAACGCCGTGTTCCCCGGGCGCTACCTGCCGCCGCAAAGCTGGGCGAAAGCCCCGGCGGAACCGGCCATCGAGGGCTTGACATGAACGCGCCGTGCTACGGCTGCCAGGCCAGAAAACCGGGTTGCCACACCGGCTGCCCCGCCTACATATCGTATCGTGCAGAAATGGACAAGTTTGCAAAATACATGGCCGATAACAAGCCGGTCGACGCCATGCGCGTGACCCACGAAATGGACAAGAAGAACCGGCGGAGGAAGTACAAGGGCGGCAAACAGTAGCGGCCACTATTATATAAGGTAAGAAAACTGAATAAACCCGCGCCCGGCGGATACCGGGCAATTTTTCGCGGCCAATAGGCCGCTTGAGGGCTTGTATAGGGTTTTATCTTTTCCCCCATTCTATCCAATAGAAAAACCAATCCAATCCCAACCGAACGGAAGTCGAAACTTGAAACGAGGTACAGCAGTATGAAATCCAGATTCATCCGCGAACAGAAAACCATCTGTGGCAAGGAATACATGGAAGTCGACCTGCTGCACGTCTCCCCCGCCGAGCACCGCGCCAGTGTGCGCAGAAAAAAAGCGTTCGCATCCAGCCTGGCAATGCAGAACTGCAACGAACGCTACGCCCGCCGCAATCTGCATTGGACCGTGGCGGAGAATTTTACCGAGAGAAAAAACCACACGCAGCTGGTACACCTGACCTACGCGCCGGAGTGGCTACCGCTGACGGCAGAAGAACCCGAGCGGAATATTACCAACTTCATCGACAAGCTGAACCGCCGCCAGGCGAAGAAATACGCGGCCGCTATGGAAGCCGACCCCAGCAACCCCGGCGGGGTGCTGCGCAAGGTGAAATATATCGTCGTGACAGAGTGGCAGCACGAGGACAAGGCCGCGTGCCAGAAGGAAGTGCGCTACCACCATCACATGATCCTGGAATGCGACCTGACGACCGACGAAATCAAGGATTGTTGGAGCACAGGGCGCGGAAAGTGGCGGGAACCGCTGGGCCTGGTGAAGTGCGACCGCGCCGAATTTAACAAGGGCAGTCTGGCGGCCTACTGCGAGTACATCACGAAAAATCCGAAGCGCCGCCGCCGTTGGCGGCAAAGCCAGGGCTTGCGCCGCCCGACCCAGCCGCGCCCGAACGATGGCCGCTACACGCCCAAGAAGCTGGCAGAGGCGGCCACGCTGTACATAGACGACGCGCAGTTTTGGGAGAACCGATACGGCACGCTGAAACTCGGCCGCGGCCAGGTGCGGCAGTACGCTTTTACCGGCGCGGAGGCACGCTACAACGAAATCACGGGCGAATGGCACGTGACCGCCACGTTCTGGGCGGACCCGCGCCGACAGCCGAAAGGAAAAACACATGGGCGTAAGGCTGGAACTTGACGACCTGCCGCCGCGCTACCGTGCCCAGGCTGAAATGCAGATGGCCCGGCACAGCCGCGCCGGGCAGGGGCAGAAGCAGCCCGCGGCCAAAACGCCGCAGAGCGAGCGGGACTATTACCTGGCGCACATTCTGCCGAAGGTGGCGGCGGGCCTGGTGGCAGAAGTGCGCGAACAGGTGCGCTTTGACCTGCTGCCGGAAAAAGAATACTGTGGGCTGAAACTGCCCGCCGCGCACTACACCCCGGATTTTGTGCTGACCTACGCAGATGGCACGGTCGAGGTGGTAGAGGTGAAATCAAAATTCACCCGGCGGGCGCAGCGGGATTATATTTACCGGCGCAGACTATTCATAGACCTGTACGCAGAGCCGCGCGGGTGGAAATTTACCGAGTACATAACCGATGGGGAGGGATGAAACCATGGGCAAGCAGCGCATCCCGCGGGATGTGACCCAGGCCGCTCTATACCTGGTGCGCGGACAACCTGCGCGGGAAAAACGCTACCGGGAGCAGAAAAACCAAATTGCGGGATATGACAAGAAAACACCCGGCGGGAATCCCGCGTGGGCACTGCCGTCGTGCGAAGAGAAAAAACGCCGGATGTGCGAGTTGGACAACAGCCGGGATGCGCGGATCATGCGGGCCATACAACAGGCGGCCTATGATATCGGCGCGGACCTGCCCATGAATATTGCCGGGAAACTGCGGGAGGCAGTTTTGAACAACTGCCGGGATGGGCGGCGCTGGCGGTATGAACTGCTGGACGTGCCGACCATCAGCCGGGCCGAGTTCTACCGGCGAAAGCGGGAGTTTCTGCGGGATGTGGCGCAGCGGTGCGGGATATGGTAAGATAGAAAAGCCCTCGGCGGGTCGTGTGGAGCACACGGCCTGCCGGGGGTGGCTGCTTTAGTCTATCGTCTTTAAGTACAGTAAACGGAATGTCTCACGGCCTTTCGGCGTGATAAGCGTTTGCGTTCCGCTCCATTTTGTTTTTTCATTGAAGCATTCCTTAACTTCAAATAGGCCGTTGTTTTTGCGGGTATAGGGCATCAGTTTACCGCTTTTATCGCGGTAGATATATTTCTTTTCCAACAAAAAAGAAATGAAAACCTTTTCTTTGATTTCTAGTTGCTGGGCAGTTTCGCGGAAGCTGGTGAGCAGGTTTCGCGAAACAAGTTCGTCAAAATATTCTTTTGCCGGGCGCGCAACTTCTAGTTCGACGGAAAGAGTGCTGTTTTGAATGCGGAGTTTGGCGTTCTTGTCTTGCTCTGCTTTCAACTGCTGACACAGCTTAATCATGGTGTCCGGATTCAGAATGGCCGCTTGCAATGTCTCCGGCGTCATGTAAGCACCGTATTTGCGGATGCTGGGTAAGACTTCGGATGTGATCCACTTGCGGAAGGGTTTAGCCTCTGGCTTATCACTGCGCAGGATTACGTTGTACAGGCCAGATTCGTTGATAATATTCATGTTTTGTTGTCCCCCAAGGGTATCGATTTGACCGACTCCCTTTTCGTCTGCGTCAAGGCGGGTGCAAACATCAGAGACATTCCCAATCGAAAGAATCCCGCACACATCCTTCAACACAAACCACGGCTCTCCATTCAGTTCAAGTGTGCGAACTTCTCTGTCCTGATACTTGAAAACCTGTAAACCGTTCATGCTACCACCTCCGCGAGGCTTTCGGTTGCATGCTCTTGTGCTTCCAAGGCTGCTTGATATTTCCTTGCAGCCTGCCACACGGCATCCAGTCCGCATTTGATGGAAATTTCCCGGATGTTATAGGGGGCTTGATGTTGATACGCTTGTAGGAATGCATCTTTGGCCATCATACACTCCCAAGCGGAAATACCAAAATCTTGTGCTTTTTTCATGATAAATTTACCTCTCATTCACTTGTAAGAGGCGCTACCAAATGGTATAATAAAGTTACCAGATGGTAATTCCTCTGGTCGGGAATCCCTTGTGACGCGCGTCCGCCAAGAAGCAGCAGTTACAAGGGGTTCTTTTATTTTTCGATGGACTTTTCTACAAGGTCAATTCCCTTTCGGACAATCTCGCTTTTTGACAAGCTGAGTTTTTCTGCGCATCGGTTCAGCTTTTTGCAGTACTCTTCATCAAGCCGAACTCGCAACATTGTGTCCTTAGGGGATTCACTCTTAGGACGTCCAAGAGTAGGCGACATTGTTATCACCTCACTTTTTGTCGCTACAATTATTATATTACTGTTGCCACAAAAAGTCAAGCTTTATTCTTACCCTATTTTTCGCGACTATCCCACCATCCCCCGGCGGGATGGTGGGAACCCCGGGCGGGAATCAATCGCCGCCCGCGTCCGGGTCGCCGTCGGCGAGGGAATCCAGCAGGGCGCGGACGTCCGGCGGGATATCCCCGGCCCGCCACGCCTTGAAGGTGGCAAAACTGCTGGCGGGATCGCGGCGGGACATTTCCCGCAGGAACACGGCGGACATGGGCCGCGCGTCGCTGCTGGCTGGGTCGACATGGAATAGGCAGGCCGCAAGCTCCACATCGGACAGGCTGCGCAGGGCGTCCCGCAGCTGTTCCACTTCTTCCCGCGCGGCGGGTTCGTCACCCTGGGCGGGATGTTCCGCGGGATTGCTGGCGGGATGTGCGGAGGATACCACCGAGGGAACCCATGCGCCCCGGGCGGGAATTGTGCGCGGGTTGTTACGCCCGGCACAGTTCCCGGTATCCCCGGCGGGAGCCTGGGCGGGAATGTCGGCCCCGGCGGGATGTTCGGCGGGGATGCTCTGCCCGGCCTGGGCGGGATACTCCCGGCGCAGGGCGTCCAGCAGTTCCGGCGCAAACGTCACAGAAATGATACCGGCGGGCGCGTCAACGCTCTCCCCTGCATCCCCGGCGGGATGCTCGGCGGGAGCTTGGGCCGCGGCGGGTTCGCATCCCTGGGCGGGATGCTCGGCGGGAGTGCTGGCGGGAACCAGGCAGGCGTCCAGCAGGTCGGCGAGCGCATCAACGCGGGCGGCCTCGGCGCGGTCGTTATCGTCGGGGGTGTGGTAGCCGTTGCCATTGCGCAGGGTGTCCGCGTGGCGGCGGATGTGCTGCACCAGGCCGCCGTACTCTGTGCCCAGGTCGAGCCGCCCGGAATAGGTCTCGAACGTGCCGTCCTCGGCGGGATAGTACACGGTGAAGTCGGTTTTCTCGTAGCAATGCGGCGCGACCTGCTCCGGGTTATAATACAGGTCAAGGCGGCGGACGATAGCCTCAGCGGCGGGAATGCTGCATACAAGGGACGCAATACCGTCATCGGCGGCAAAGTCGTTGAACGCGGGAGACTCCGAAAACGTGAAATCCACGGCGGGCGCGTTCATGTCCAGCGGGTGCGCGGCGATTTCCTCCCGAACGATGGCGCGGGTGTTGGCGCTTTCGGCGAGCGCTTCTTCCCGGCGGCGCTGCTGCTCCGCCTGGGCGGCGGCGCGGGCGGCGTTCTCGGCGTCCTGGTTCATCTGGTCAACGGCGGCCAGGTCGGCGGCGGTGGGCTGGCCCGGGTCCGGGATGGCTTCCAGCGCGGCGCGGCGGGCGTCCACGGCTTCCAGCTCGACGGTCAGGGCGTCGGGGTGCATGGCGTCCCAGGTGTTGGGGGCTGCAATGCGGTCGCGCAGGTAGTCGGCGCGGGCGTTCTGCCGGCGCAGGTCAGCGCGGGCGGCGGCATAGGCCGCGAACTTGTACAGCGGGTGGGCCTGGGTCAGCTCGGCGCGGTCGTCGTCGAAGTAGTCTGTATACAGGTCGGTGTCATTCTCGACGGTGAACAGCTCGCGCGGGAGGGTTTCGCCGCTGCGGGCGTAGATGGTGACGGTCTGGGCGTCCAGGTCCAGGGAGTAACCGACGCGAACCAGGGAGCGGGAACCGTTCAGGCGCAGGCCGTTGTAAAAAAACTTGATGCTGCTAATCATGGCGAAAACCTCCGTTTTATGTGTGCGGGATGCGGGCGGCCCTCTCTCGTGGGGCCGGGCGGGTTTCACTTTTTCCGGGTTGCCCGGTGGGTCAGAACTCCGCGAACCTTGCCGGAACGACCGGCGGCGGGTGCAATCTGTTTTGCGGGGAGGTGCACCGGCTCCCCTTGGCCTTACGTCATCCGACCGGCGGGATGACTGCCACTGTCTGCGATGGGTGCGCGGCTGTGAACTTGTGCCGGGCTGCTGTTGTGTTGTTACCCATGAGCGCCCACCCTTGGCGGGTGGCCGGGCTTGCACCGGCGGCGCGGGATGGCGTCGGCCTTGCGGGTTAGTCTTTAATTCCGGCGCGGCGGGCGATCTCGCTCAGGAGCGCGGCGGCGTTGTCATAGGTGGCGGGGAGAATCCACTTGAAATCAAGTAAGCGGGTGCGCTGGTTGATGGTGGGATTGTAGCGGCCTAGGCAGTTGCCGCGGTCGTCGGTGGCGTAGGTCTTGACGTCCCACCAATCGGCGAGCCGTTCCGGTGTCTGGCCGAACTTGTACCACAGGGCGGGGACGCTGTGCGCGCCGCCGTGGTCGGTGCAGCGGGAAAGCTCCACATACAGGCGCTCACCGTGGGCAGTGGGCGCGGTGAAGTGGTAGCCGGTGCGGGTGGGGGTGATGGTCTCGACAGTGTAAGTAAACATGGTGGGCGCTCCTTTTCGGTGTTTGGGTTTTGATTTGTCTATATTGTACTACGGTAAACCGTATATGTCTATTGACATTTTGCATAATGTTTACCGTATATTTCTAGTGATTTTTCTACTGTAAACCGTATTGCATCCATGTTATAATAAGCAGTAAAAAGGGGGTTGTAAAAATGGCCGTTTCAGAAAGTCAGAAAAAAGCCTCGGCGAAGTGGGATAAAAACCACGCTGCAACACTTGCGTGCAAGGTGCCAAAGGAAAAAGCGGAGGCGTTCCGGGATTACTGCGCCGACCAGGGAAAAAGCGTTCACGCGGTTCTGTTGGAGTATGTCAACCGCTGTATTGAGAAATAACGCCAAGCAGGCCCGGCGGGCTTGCGCTTTGGGCGAAATGTGGTTATAATAAAGTCGGAGCGGTGGCGAACTCACCGCGCCGATGTTTGGGATTGCGTCGGGGTCTGTTTAGAAGGCGGCCCCGGCGCTATTTTATTGCCTGTTCGTCAGCTCTTGCAGCCGCTGGCGGAACTCTTCAATGGTCTTGCACTCGTTGGCGAGCATCAAGAGCCGGAGCCGTTCCGCGGTGCGGGCTTCCTGTACAAGCAATTCGCTTGTGCTGGGCGTTTTCATTTTCACCTCTTCCCTTCTTTCACGCCTTGCGGCGGTTCGCTCTAGCTTGCGGGGTGTTCCCGGTTGCTATGGTTCCATTATATATCAGTAGACGGTTATTTACAATAGGCAGGTTGCACAAAGTAGACGGTTATTTAGTGAGTACTTTGTATGTAGACGGTTACGCAGCGACGTGTTATAATGTGTTAGAGGTGATAATATGGCAGTATCAGCAGCACATACAAGAGCAAGCATCAAATACAACAAAAGCAGGGACAATATAACAATAAGGCCAACAAAAGAAGACGGCGCAGAAATCCGGCAGGCAGCCGAAGCGGCAGGCCAAAGCGTGCAAGGCTACATCTTGCAGGCCTGCGCAGAACGGATGCAGCGAGACAAAACGAAATAATGCCCCATCAGGCCCGGCGGATCATTCGCCGGGCCTTTTATTTTGCCTAAAATTTGAGACTGTGCAACTTTTTTGTGTGGTATTATAGAATCACGGCAGGAACAGGCCGCCCACATCGGGCGGACTGTTCCTTTTTTGTTGTTGGGGGTGGTGCTGGTGCTGGTGTCCTGCAAGTGGTGCGGTGGTCTGCACCAGCGCGGCCAGGCGTGCCCACAGCGTCCAGCCAGAGCGCCCAGGGCAGACGCGGCGGCACGAATCCGCAATACGGCCAGATGGCAGAGGACGCGGGCCAAGGTTCGCCAGCGTGACGGCGGGCTGTGTCGGCTGTGCCTGGCCGCTGGGCGCATAACGACGGACGCGGTGCAGGTACACCACATTATACCGTTGCAGGAGCCGGGCGCGGCGCGGTGGGCGTATGATCCGGCGTGGTTGGTCTGCTTGTGCAGCCGCGGGCCGGACAGCTGCCACGCCAAAGCCGAGCGGGGCGAGGTCAGCCGGGCCGAGCTGCACCGACTGGCAACCACGCAACCAGCAGTTGCGCCGACACATCCCCCCGGGGTGCTTCCGCAGGATGCCCCGCCCCTCCCCCACACCACGCATCCCCCTAAATAATTTAAATTTTTTAGAAATGGGGATGCGCGCGCGGGTACTGATTAGACGCGCGTGCGCGCGTTATTTAGAGGGCGAAGGGGTGGAAAGTGCGCTGAAAAAATGCGGAAAGTCAGCGTAAAATACGCTGAAATGTGTGCGACCATTTTCGTGGGGGCACGAAAATGGTTTTGCAGTTGAACGCAAAATGAGACGGAAGGAGGCAGAACAGTGGGAGGACGACCGGCAAAGGCAATCAAGACGGCGAGCGGGGCCAGGACTAAGCAGGTAAAGGCTGCGCGTGAGGACGCCGAAAACAAGCTGCGCGGCGGCAAGACCGGCAAGGACGGCAAGAAAACCGTGGTCGTCACCTGCCCTGCCTACCTGACGAGCGCCCAAAAGTACATCTTTGACAAGGTGAAAGCCCTGCTGAAAGATGCCGGAGTGCTGGGCAGCGTGGACGGTTACATGATTGCCGTGTGCGCGGTGAGCATTGACCGGGTGCGGGAAATCGACAAGCAGATGAACGGCGACGGCAAAATCTGCGACAAGGACGCTGTACTGGCCCGCAGCAAATACCTGAGCGACTTTTACCGCAGCTGTAATGAGCTGGGATTAAGCCCCCAGGCGCGGGCCAAGCTGGGCGTGCTGGCGGCCAGCAAAAAGGCCGAAGAAACCGACCCACTTGTGAAAGCCCTGAGTGATGACGATGACGATTAAACAGCACCCGGCCTACCTGTACGCCGTGGCACTGGTAAACGACGACATTGCCCAGGGCGTGGAGGGAGTCGACCACCCTGTCAACGCCTGGGTGCGTGCCCAGGCGCAAGAGTTCCTGGACGTGTGCGACGGCAAAGACAAAAAGTATTGCATCAACGAAAAAAAGCTGCGAAAAATCGGCAAGCTGATGAAGCTGATGCAGATGCCCAGCGGCCTTGTGGCCGGTAAGAGCATCTACGAAGCGACCAGCGGCTACCAGTGGCTTTTTTACGCGGCGGTGCTGTGCGTTGTGTACCGCAACGACCTGAAGCGGCGGCGGTACGAAACGGCGGTGCTGGAAATCTGCCGCAAGAATTTCAAGACGTTCACGGTGGCGGTGTGCTTTTTGCTGCTGATGCTGACGGAGCCGCGCTTTGCAAAGCTGTTCAGCGTTGCGCCGGACGGTGCATTGAGCCGCGAGGTGCAGAAGGCCATCAAGGAAATTTTGCGGTCCTCCCCCGCCCTGATGCCGCCGGACGACCCGAACAAATACTTCAAGATACTGCGCGACAAAATCACGTTCAAGCTGAAGGACACCGAGTACACGCCGCTGAACTACTCCAACAGCCGCCTGGATGGACGACTGCCGAACGTGTTCTTGGTGGACGAGGCGGGGGCACTGCCGAACCCCTACGCCATAGAGGCTATGCGAAGCGGCCAGCTGACCATTTTGAACAAGCTGGGCTGCATTATCAGCACAAAGTATCCACGCAGCGACAACCCTTTTGAAGATGAGGTGGCCTATGCCAAGAACGTGCTGGAAGGCCGTGTGCAGAACGAAGCGCTGTTTGCGCTGCTGTTTGAGCCGGAGGAAAGCATTCAGAAGCAGTGGGCGACCAACAACAACGTACTTGCCCAGGGCAACCCGGCGGCGCTGACACTGCCCACCGTGTGGGAGGATTTGTTGAACCGGCGGCAGAAAGCCGTGGAACAGGAAAGCACCCGCGAAAACTTTTTGTGCAAGCACTGCAACATCATCTACCAGGGCGCGGGCACGGAGAGCTATATTCCAATCGATGTGGTGCAGGCCTGCCGCGTGGATGATATCCAGTGGGCAGGGTGTGAAGTGTATCTGGGCGTTGACCTGTCCATGAGCAACGACAACTGCGCCGTTGCCATGGTGGGGTTGATCGGCGACCGCATTGCCGCCCGCGTGATGGGATTTATCCCGGCGGATAAGGTGGATGAAAAAACAAGCCTGGAAAAGTTTGATTACCGTATGGCCGTGCGCAACGGCGAATGTATTGCGTGCGGGGACCGCACCGTGGACTACGGCACAATCGAAAACTGGGTGTTCGACCTGGAAGAAACCTACGGCGTGCGGGTGCAGGGCGTGGCCTATGACCGATACAACGCGCTTTCCAGCGCCCAGAAGTGGGAGCGCGGGCGCTACCGAGAGGAAGGCAAGCCGCACGACGGATACGAGACGGTGCAGGTGCGGCAGCACAGCGACACCCTGCACCCGGCCACAAAATTTTTGCAGGAAATTTGCGAGAGCGGGCGGTTTGCCTACCAGAAAAACAAACTGCTGGAAGTGAATTTTGAGAATGCCCGATGCACCTACGACACGAACATGAACCGTTATGTGACCAAAAAGCGAAGCCTGGGCAAGGTGGACATGGTAGTGGCGCTGATAAACGCCATCTACCTGCTGCAACAGGAAGTTTTGCTGGATGAAGATGACGGCTGGGTCTGCCAGATGGTGTAACGGAAAGGGGGTGAAAATGCTATGGGATTGAAAGCGGCAATCAAGGCACTGCGGGAGCCGGAGAACAACGATGCGGTTGACAATGAAGCGTTTGCTGACTTTTTGGCGGCGCTGAACGGCAACGGAAAGGTGACGCGGGAAATTGCCCGGGATGTGCCCGGATGCAGCGGCGCAGTGGAATTTATCGCCGCGCAGGCGGCGGGCGTACCGTTCCGCCTGTACGAAATGACAGAAACCGGCCCGCGAGAAGTGACCGATGATGTGCGCAACCACATACTGAACGGCGATACCAATGACCTGATGGACGCCACCAGCATGAAAGAGGCCATGTACATGGATTACCTGTACGAGGGCAACGGCTACGCCTACATAAGCCGGGCCGGGAACCGGGTGGACGGCCTGTACTACGTGGACCAGCGCAGCGTTGCCGTGAACAAGGGCACGCACCCGATCTACAAGCAGGCGCGTTTTTTGGTGCAGGGCCAGGAGTACTACGAGTTCGACTTTTTGAAGCTGTGCCGCCACACCCAGGACGGCGTGACCGGGCACGGCCTGCTGGAAGAACAGGGCCAGATTTTGGCGCTGGCATGGGCTGGAATGGTGCTGCAAACCAACCTGATGAAATCCGGAGGCAACAAGCGCGGCTTTTTGAGCAGCGAAAAGAGGTTGAGCCAGCAATCGCTTGACGCGCTGAAAGAATCGTTTGAGCGGATGTATTCCAACACGACCAGCGGCGCGGTGGTGCTGAACAGCGGCGTGTCGTTCAAAGAGGCCAGCAATACCAGCGTGGAATTGCAGCTGAACGAGACGAACCAGACCGTGCAGAACACGATTTGCACGGCAATCGCCCTGCCGCCCGAGGCCATAAACGGTAAGGGCACGGAAGAAACGCTGGAAATTGCGGTACAGCAGGCGGTAATACCGCTGCTTACCAAGATGGAAGCGGCGCTGAACCGTGACCTGCTGCTGGAAGAAGAAAAAGGCCGGAAGTACTGGAAAGCCGATACGTTTGAACTTTTGAAGGGCAACATGGCGAAACGGTACGAGGCCTACAAGCGGGCCACCGAGGGAGGCTGGATCGATAAAAACGAGATACGCCGCCGTGAGCAGATGGAGGAAAAGAAGGGCCTGGACATTGTGGGCCTGGGCCTGGGCGAAGTACTGCTGAACACCAAGACCGGCCAGTACTTTACGCCGAACACCAAGACCGTTACGGATTTGAACGGCACAAGCCGGGTCGTGGACGGCGCGGAAGGTGTGGGCGGTGCAAATGGGGACGCGGGCAGCGAAGGCAAGGCCGCCCCTCATCCGTCTGCTGCGCAGACACCTTCCCCCGAGGGGGAAGGCAAAGACGAAGGACTGAAAGGGGGTGAAGGAGAATGAAAGCGAAAATCAAGGGTGACAGTGTGGTCGTGAGCGGCTATGTGAACGCGGTGGAGCGCAACAGCGTACCGCTGCGGTATATGCGCCGCGGCAACGAGCACACCGGCAAGAAATACGTGGAGCGCGTGCAGGCCGGGGCGTTTGACCGAGCCATCAAGAAGGCGGCCAGCGTGCCGCTGCGGTTCAACCACGGCTGGGATGCCGACCTGCCCGGGGACATCGGCAGTACGGCGGAAGGCAGCCTGAAGCTGCGTGAGGACAACATCGGCCTGTATGCCGAGGCGACCATCACGGAGCCGAAGGTGGTGGAAAAAGCGCGCCGGGGCGAGCTGACCGGGTGGAGCTTTTTGTTCCGCTGCCCGGCGGGCGGCGATGCCTGGGAGGAACCGAAAGACGGTGCTCCCCTGCCCTGCCGCACGCTGAAGGACATTGAACTGCTGGATGTGAGCGTACTGGACCGCAAGCCTGCCTACCCTGCCAACAGCCTGCACGTGGAAAGCCGCGCCGCCGACGATGACGACGACGACACCGGGGACGTGCTGGAAGCCAGAAGCACGGATGAGGTGGTGGAAACGGTGGAAGAAAAGCCGCCCGCCGCCCAGACCGAAGAAGAAAAACGCGCGGCGCTGCGCATGGAGCGCAACCGCCGGGCATTGCGAATTATGAAATTGGAGGAATGAACCTATGAAACTGAAAAAGCTGATCGAGCAGCGCAACGCGAAGCTGACCCGCATGAACGAGCTGATGAACCAGGCCGAGAACGAGGCCCGCGCCCTGACCGAGGCCGAGGCCCAGGAGTTTGACACTCTGGAAACGGAGGCCCGCGCCATGGCCGACACCATCCACCGCAATGAGCAGCTGGAAGGTGCGGGCCTGAACGACCGCAACGTGAACAAGAACGCCCCAGCCGCCGATGATTCCGACATTGATGCCGACGAGGCCCGCGCTTTTGCCGACTACCTGCGCGGCGTGAGCCTGAACGGCACGAGCAGCGCTGAAAACGAGGCCCGCGCCGCCAACATGACGTTTGGAAACAACGGCGCTATCGTGCCCGCGACCATCGCAAACAAGATCATCACCCAGGTGAAGAACATCTCCCCCATCTACCGCATGGCGAGCCACTACAACGTGCCCGGCACGCTGACCATCCCCTACGTGGATACCAGCGACACGGACATCACGGTCGGCTACCAGGATGAGTTTGTGGAGCTGACGTCCAGCAGTCACAAGTACGGCAGCGTGAGCTTGACCGGGTTCCTGTTCGGCGCACTGACGCTGGTGAGCAAGAAGCTCATCAACAACGCGCAGTTCAACGTTGTGCCGCTGGTCATTGACCACATGGCCGAGAACATTGCCGCGTGGGTGGACAAGGAGCATCTGAACGGCACGACCGACAAGATCACCGGCGTTCTGCCCGGCGTAAAGCAGATCATCACCGCTGCCAAGATGACCGCCATCACGGCGGATGAACTGATCGACGTGCAGGAGGAAGTTCCCGACGTCTACCAGGCGAACGCCTGCTGGATCATGAACAAGAAACCCCGCGCCATGGTCCGCAAGCTGAAGGATGGCGACGGCAACTCCCTGTTGACCCGCGATTTCAGCGCGGACGGCGTGAACTGGACGTTGCTGGGCAAGCCGGTCTATGTCAGCGACCAGATGCCGAAGGCAGAGAAGGAGAAGATTTCCGTGCTGTACGGCGACCTGAGCGGCTACGCCATCAAGGAGAGCGAGAGCCTGGAAATCCAGGTGCTTGTGGAGAAGTACGCTACCCAGCACGCCGTTGGCGTTGTGGCCTGGGGCGAGCAGGACGGCAAGGTGGAGAACGCCCAGAAATTGGCCGTGCTGAAGATGCCCGCCACCGACACCAAGGCGCTGGACGACGAGGACAGCCCGGCGGTAGTTGATGCCGCCGAGAGCACAGACACCGAGACGGTGATCACCCAGGCGGCCAAGAGCAAAAAGGCGGTAAAGTAAACCGCCCGGAAAGGGGTACAAGATGAAGCTGCTGGAAGTAGACACCGCCACGGCGGCGAGTTACTGCAATGTGCCGGACTATGACACGGACGGTATAAAGGTGCTGGAAACCATCGT
>OBHX01001133.1_pt1 | contig 23764 bp, 14 predicted proteins | sample 1519331 | NCBI WGS metagenome assembly OBHX01 (sample SAMEA2602897, study PRJEB22501) | metagenome
AGATTTTTTGGTTCTGTATGCTGTTGCTCTCGCCGCCGTCCCTGTCCTCGTCGCCCACGGAAAGGCGGGAGTAAAGGGCTGTAATTTTGCTATAATCAGTCATGTGCATAACCTCCTGTGCGTCCATGTATGTGTCATTTACACTTAAAATTATGCACTCCAACGGGCGCTGCCGTATTCCCGCTGCGGCATCAAGCGGTGCTTGCTGTACTTTAGGCAGAGATAGAATAGCCCTGCCAGCAGCACGGCTCCCACACCGCACATCAGGGAAAACGCATTTGCCGAGAGGCGCATCGGGTGCGCCAACAGCATCTGCAGGTCCATCGCTGCTGCCAGCTTTTGCGTGGTGGTTCCGCCTGTGATTTGATAGGTGTGCCCCATCCAATCGCCCAGCCAGAAAATCAGCAATGCGGCCAGCGCCAGCCAAACGCGATTTTTCACTTTCACATGGTTCATAGGCGTTCTCCGTGTTCCTGTACCGGCTGGGTGCGGGTCTGGCCTGCCTCCCGGGCGCGTGCTGCCATGCGTGCCGCAAGGTCTTTCAGTTCCACGCCGGGTCCTTCCCTGCCGCGCTCTGCGATGCAGTTTTCCAGCGCGGTCTGGATCCGATCCACATCCTGCCCCTTAAACCAGAGGTACATATGCCCGGTGTCTTTGTCTTTTGTGACAGAAAAATCCACCGAATATTGGTTAAGCTGCCGCTTGACATAGCGCAGCGTCTTGTCGTTCACATCTACCGAGGCAAGCTGGCGTTCCTGCCGGTTGAGTTCTGCCAGCGATTGCTGCCCATAGTTGCGTTCTTGCATAGCCTGTACGGTCAGTCGCAGGATATCAAAGATGCTTTGGCTTGCAAAGCGCGCGGCACTGATCTCCACACGCACAGCGGTTTCTTCTATCAAGGGTTTCCCTCCTCAAGCGTCCCACGGCAGCGGCAAATCATTCTTGGCTGCATAGCCTTCTACCATTCTTCCCAACCGGTAACTCGCCAAGCGGTCCGGCAGTCTGTAATCCAGCGTACATACCTTTATTCCATACTGCATCGCACACTTAAAAAAGCTGAACAGTGTGCGCTCATTTCCGCTGAGCTGCCGCATACGGCAGATGTACACACGGTCCACTTTGCCGTCCCTGATGTGGTGGATCATATCCTGATAACTGCGGCGCGTCGCCCAGGTGTTGGTATATTCCATCGCACCACCAGAGACATGGCATCCGTCAGCAAGGGCGCGCTCCCAACATGCTTTAAAGCAGGCGTTTGTTTCGTCATAGTTGCCGGGCACCCGCGCATAGATCCAGGCGCGCGGCATAGAAGTTGTGTTTGTAGTCATCGTTCTAGCTCCTCATAAAAGCTCAAGTATTACGGGCCGCCTATGCAAGACAGACCGCAGATACAAAAAACACCCCACCGACTTTTATCAGTGGGCTGCTGTAACGCCTAACGTATCAGGTGGGCCGCGTGTCGGCATAAGGTATCTGTCATTCATTTTCGGATTCAGTCCTCGTTATTGTCTTTATCGGCTGCCTTGCGCCGCTTGTATACCAACACACCGATGCCTGCGACAGACGCGAACATAACGACCGCCAGTACAGCAAACGGGAAGGCATCACCCGTCTGAGGGATCGTTGTCTGCGGGGACGGTGTTGCCGTCGGCGTGCTGGCAGGTGTCGGTGCCGGAATCGGCGCAGGTGTGGTGCTGGGTGTCGGCTGCAGGGGTTCCTCAGGATGCGGTGTTTCTTCGGGATGCGGCGTTTTCTCCGGGGTACGGGCATCCTTCATCACAACAGTCTGCACTTCACCGGTGGGAAGAACAGTAAAGCGGATGCTCTCCGCAATGTCATATCCATCCGGTGCTGTGATCTCGGTCAGAGTGTACTCACCTGCAGGGAGCTTTTCGATATAGTGCGGCGTATCGGCGGATACCCAGCGGTCGATTTGTTTGCCATCCTTGTCGGTAATGGTCAGCTCCGCACCGGGGAGTTCCTTGCCTGTGGCAATGTCCATCTTGGAAATTTGTACCTTCGTGATGTCATCACGCATGATCACAGTTGCATCGTCCAGCAGTTTCCAATCATCCCAAGTCCAGAACAGAAAGTTCTTTGTGGTCAGGTAATAGACCTCGGCTTCCTGCAGGTTGCTGCCGTCCTCGTCCACCCTTTGCAGCAGACGGAAGGTAATGTCATCCGCCAGTGCGTAGCCATCGGCGGGGCGGGTTTCGGTCAGGGTATAGGCATCGCCCAGATGCAGCCCCGTCACCCGGTGGGGCGTGTCGGTGGACACCCAGCTTTCTACAACATTTCCGTCAGAGTCTTTAATGCTCAAAGTGGCACCGGGCAGTTCCTCGTCATTGGTCAGATCGCGCTTGCTCACCCACATTTCGGTGGGTTTGTCGGTGCAGGTGCTTTCCAAAACCTGCACAGCCTGCCCGTCGTAGGTAAAGGTGACTTCCATGGGTTCTTCGTTGACATAGTAGCCCAGCGGGGCACGGATTTCCTCGATGATATACTTGCCGCTGTTGGTGGCGGCGTCCTTGTGGGTGCTGCTGCCGTATTGTTCACCGCGGATGGGAATATCGCAATCGAAGTAGGTGGTGCCATCCGCATTGGTTTCGGGGCTGGTGGCTACCAGCTCACCGGCGGCAAAAACAAGGCTGCCGTCTGCATCGTAAATGTCATCGGCGGTGTACAGGTTGAACACGGCACCGGCAAGGTATTTGCCGCTTTCCAGATCGGTTTTGTAGATGCCGACTTTGGCCTTTTCGCGGTCATTGTAGAATTTTAAGGTCTGCTGCTCGGTGAAATCTGCGTTGGCATCCTTGCTGCGCACGACCTCAAAACTCTGGGAAGATGCAGCGCCGTCAACCTTGGCAATGCTCGTGGCCATAACCACATCGTTCAGTTCGTTATCCCATGCAAAGGTGACATCATAGCTTTCAGTGGTGCCGATATAGCCGTAAGGCGGCTTGGTTTCCTCAATGTGGTAGCTGCCCAGCGGCAGGGTCACACTGACTTCGCCAATCGTGCCGTCATGGATTACGGACAGGAAATCGTAGGTGGCCTTGGTGCGGGCAGGGGCAAAGGCGGCAATGTCTGCGCTGCCGTCGCCGGTGGTGACTACGGCGACTACATCGCCCTTGGCATACCAGAGCGTGCGGTTGCCATAATTGTCGGTCTGCCGATCCTGCGTATAAATATCCTCGGCGGCGGTGATGGTGTATTCCGCACCGGCCAGCGGGCGGGTTTCATACACGAAATTGCCGTCCTCGGCCTCGCCGGTCATCCACGGGTCAAGTGCGCCAACTTCTGTTTTCCAGCCAGCTAAGACCTCGCCTGTTTTGCGGATCGTCAATTTGCCCAGCGTCTCATGGTTAGAGTAGTTTTCACCAATCACAAGGGTATCCATGCCGTTCTCGTTTTTGTCGCCGGTGGCTGCATAAATGCGGTCTGTGGTGATTTCAAAATCCACATAGTAGCTGCCATCGGCATCATCGGCAAGGACCCCGTTTTCGTACCCGGCAGAATCCAGCCATTCGTTGTAGAATCCGTTCGGGCCGGTGACTTCCACAATGCGATATTTACCCAGCGGCAATTTTTCAGGCAGCGTTAAGATGCCCTCGCTGTTGGTGTAGAAAGTGTCTACATCTTTTGTCAGATGACCGTTGACAGTATCGGTCATCGTGACGAGTTTCGGGTTGCCGTTGCTGTCATAACGGTAATGCCCCTGCTCGTCCAGCCAGTAGATTTGGAAAGCGGTGTCGGGCAGCAGTACCGGTTTGCCGGTTTCCTCGTCAACTTTGGTGATGCGGAGATAAACTTCGATTTCCTCGTCCAGTACGGTGAATTTCTGATAACTGTCAGAGCCTGTCATTACGCTGTCCTTGGGGGTGGCCATAGCGCCCCACGGGTTGTTATCCTGTTCGGGGTCAACGGTGACAATAAAAGGCTCAGCTTGGAACAGGTCGTGCGGTACGGTGGTTTCCACGACCAGATAAGTGCCATAGGGCAAGCCCTGCACACGAATATTCCCGGTGTCATTGCTGAAGATTTCGGCAAGCTGGTATTCGTTGGCGCTGCCGGTGGGCTGCCAGCCATCGCCCTTACCGTTCTTGTTTTCTCCTGCGGCAGTCAGCGTTTTGTTGTACGCGGCAATTTCGTCAGCGTTGACCTCATAGGTCTTTGCGATGGCCTGCGTTTCCGCAGAAAAATCCCACTTCGGATGCTCGTTATCGTAGGTCTTATCAATGTAGGCATCCAAAATGCTTTGCAGGGTGTAGCTGCCGCTGCGGGTCTGCTCAAACTGCTTCAGTTTGGACAGGTCGGACACAAGGAAGAATGTAAAGCCTGCGCCCTCCAGTTCCAGTCCGTTGCTTTGGCCGCTGGAGGATACGATTTTACTGATTTCCACATTGCCTTTTGCTACTTGGTCTTGGCTCTCGGCCAGCGCATTGTCCGCATGGATGTGGTAATTGGCGCTGTAGCTGGTCTTGTCGATCTGTTCACCGGCTGCCTGTCGGTTATCGGCAAAGGTGGTCTTTTCTACATACCAACCCTCATCAGAATAGGCTGGCGTGATGTAGTAGTTATGTTCATCGCAGAGGTAGCCGTCTGCAAAGGACAGGTAATAGGCATCGTAAGTCCAAGAGCCATCCAACGCTTTACCTTTAGAGACTGTAGAAAACTGGTTCTTGTACACCCAATCCGTGTACTGCCCGCTGCCGTTCTTGGCAAGCGCGGCGGTCTGCCCGGTGGCTGCCTTGGTGCGGCTGTCCACGGTGGGATAGGTGCTGGAAACAACAAGAGCGCCGTCACGCAGCGGAATGACCGTGCCGGTGGAGCGCTCTACCACATAATATTTGCCTAGGTACAGGTTTGCGAAGGTCAGCCAGCCGTCCTCAATTTTTGCGCTGGCTACTAGATGGTCTTTTTTGAGAATCGGCAGATAGTCATTGACCCACTGCCCGCTGTTGTCGCGGATGGTCGTGTGCCAGATAGGGTTGCCGTCTGCATCCACGATTTTGGAATAGTCCACAACGCCGGTCACACCGTCCGGGTGGGTGATGTCCTCGGCAGCATACAGGTCGTACACCGCACCGTCCAGCACAGCATCGCCGTGTGCCTGCCCGCTGGCAAGAGCTGTGCCGTGTGTTGCTTTGCCGCCCACATAGCTCACCGCGTCCAGATCCACCTTGGAAATGCTGATCTCACCCAAGGTGCGATCGTTTTTCATCACGCCGTCCGTGGCGGTAGTGATATAGCTGTCCTCATTGGCAGCTTTTCCGCTGTTGTCGGTGTTGTAAACGCGCGCAGGTTCTTTGTACTGGATTTCCGCTGCGGGCGCATCGCTGGCTTTGTAAATGACAACGGTAGTTTCCACGCCGCCGCTGGTCACCAGCTTGGTGCCGCCCTTGTCGGCTGTCAGGATGTCGGCATTGTAGTCAGCATTGCCCAACCATAGCACTGCATTGTCGTTGGCTTCGGTGATTTCGATGTAATAGGCACGCTTGCCCAAGGGTGTGCCCGCTGTGCCGGGGTGGTCAATGTCCGTCCAGTCCCCAAAATATCCGGCAGGGGCGTTGGTTTCCACAAGGATAAACTTGCCCTGATTGCGCTGGGTGTAATACAGCGTGTGGCGCATCGCATCGTTAGCAGCATAGGCGGCGCTGTTGATGACCGTATAGGTGCCATCTCCCTGACGCTGCACGATGTAGGTGTTGTAGCCGCCAGTGGGCTGGTATTTGCCGGTCACTACATCCCACTGATAGATCTCATATTGGGCATCGGCTACGATCTGGCTGCCGGTTTCGCTGTCGGTTTTCTTGAGGTTGACCTGCAAACTCCACTCGTCATTTTTCATGACATAGTCATTGTTGGTGTTCGCGGGTACCGAAATCGTTTGGCTGCTGCCGTTCGTGCCCCAGTACTTGCCGAATCCATACGGTACTGTGATTTCCTCATAGCGGAACTGGATGCTTCCCAGCTGCGCTTTAGCCGCTGCTATAGCATTGTTGACAGCGTTCTGGGCCTCACCCTGCAATTCCGCAATGGCGGCGTCGCGGGCACTGTTGGCGGCCGCATCAGCAGCCTCCTGCGTGGTGAAAGGACCAACCTGTCCATTGCGAGTGCCCGATGTTTTGGTAACGGCATAGTGCAGGCTCCAGCTTGCACTGGCATCGCCACCGTTCTTCTGGTAGTTGTCATCGGCGGTATGACCGCTGGTGGTCACAGTCTGCTTTCCGGCAGGGCTAATAGACCAGTTGCCGCCGTCAATGCTGCCGGACTTGGTGATGGGCTCGATCTCAATGGTCGCGCCGTCCACTTTTTCCTGCGTTTTCAGCTGGATCTTATCCGCGCGGATTCCATAGGAAAAATCAAAACTACCGCTGGCGGTCTGGGCAGGTGCCTCCCAGCTGGCGTAGTATTCCTGCACAACAGGTTCCGGCTCGGGTTCTTCCTCACCAATCTCAGGTCCGATCAGGGCAACGGTCTGCCACCCTGCGCGGCCGGGATTGTAGATATAGGTGTAGTAGCCGCGGGCAGAGGCGTAGGTTTCGACGCCGTTCAGTAGTTCGTCGGCAGAGGTAAGATAAATTTCCGCCGCGGTACTTTCGGGAAAGTTTTCGACAATATACATCTGCACATCGTCATAAATTGACGCGCAGAAATCCAAAAGAGAGATTTCTTCACCCTCATCAGCGGAAAAAACTGCGGGCAGATCGTCCGCATCGCTCAAAGCGAGCTGGTTCAAGCCGCCCCAGATGCGAATCTGGTTGCCGTAGTGGTCACCGGGGATGCACTGGTCTGCGTTGACCGTGGAAGTGTTCACATAGGTGTATGTCGGGCATCCTGCAGGCTGACCGTTGGCACCGTGGGTGCAGCAGTAGGCGGGTTCGCCGTTGAACCAGATCAGCCAAGTGCCGTTGACCTTGGCAACCTTGGTGATCTTGCCACTTGTCACCGCAGGGGTGGGGCGCTCGGCAAAGGCGGCAATTTCACTGTCGGGGAAGGGATACTCGGCAGTCGCATTGCGGTCGATGGCTACATTTAATGTCTTAGTCAGGGCGCTGCCGTCCGGCGCGGTATAGACCAGCTGCGCGGTAAAATCCGCATCCGCCTGTACATATACGCCCAGCACCGCAGCGGAAGTTTCGCTGTATTCGCTATGCAGCAGACTTTCGGCATCCGCGGCGGGTGCGCCGTAGTAGTCCAGCAGGGTCACGCTGTCCGGCAGAACCAGATCGAGCGTGCTGCCGTCGGCAGGATACTCCACCTGCGCCAGAATCGGCACAATGGCGTAATCGGTATCTTCCAGCAAGGGCGCCGCCAGTGTAAGATTGTCATTGTCCAGCGCCTCGGTACTCAGATAGCTATCCTGCTCTAAGTCGGCATCCCACGCGCCAAGTCCGATTTTGGTTTCACCGGTTGCCACCGGCAAGCCATAGCTGCCAATGTAGGAGCCTGTGGGCGCATCCGGCATATCCTGATACAAAACCTCACCTGCAAAGGTGTAACCGGCAGAGTCTTCCACAGGCGCTTCTTCGGCGGTGTTTGTTATCGCGGGTTCTTCCTTCTCTTGGGCATTTTCCGGTGTGGCTGCGCCTGGGTCGGGACCGCTGGCATCGGTCTGGCCATTGTCAGTCACTGGCGGTTCCTCTTGCTGTTCCATCTGAACAATTTCATCCGTTGCATGCGGCGTTTCGGCAAACGCACCAACCGGGAAAAAAGAGCAGCACATCACAGCCGTCAGAAACATTGCGGTGATACGCTGACTGAATTTCGTCTTATGATTCATTGTACACATTTCTCCTATTTGTAAATTTTTACGGAATAAGCAACCTGCAAGCGCAGGTGGTCCACGGCAGGGTATAAAAATACCCCGCCGGATCTCTCCAACGGGGTTCATAAGGGTTCCTCTCAGTTTTATGTTGAATTTAATTTCAATGAATTATGATTCAGCATTCTTGTATTCGGTAGTTTCTCAATTTATAAAATATGAGACAAACTCATCCAGTTCTTGTTCCGGCAGTACACTCATCACCTGCAAGGCCATATATTCCGGTCGGCTCAATTTGGGGCGATACAGTCTGGCATAGGATTTCACGACCCTCACAGAGCCCACCTCCTTGATCATTCCCTTTTCGAGCAAGCTCCTGATGATAAGGTAAACATAATGACCTTTTATGCTGGATTTTCCGCCTTGGCATGCGTTTTCCATAATTTGCGTAGAACACATCGGCTTATCGACATTCCAGAGGAACGTCATAACCTTCATTTCTGAAGCGTTCAGTTCAATCAAGTTCTGTTCTTCGTTCATGCTATCCCCCTTTTACTGGAATGTCACAGTCCAATAGGTATAATTTCCTTCGGCAGTGCTGCAAAACCAGCAGCCGACACCCATGCTGGTGAAACTCGGCTCCATAATGTTGGCATAGTGGGCAGGGCTGCCTTGCCAGCCTGTGCATACTGCGCTGGCGGACCCCAGCGGACCAGCGGCGCAGATCTCACTGCGGGTGGTCATACCGCTGTGGTCAAAGGGACCGCCTGCCACAAAACTCTCGCATCGGGCATCGGCAGCAGCGCTCAAACCGCTGTCCATCGTCAGCGGTGCCAGCCCACCGGCTGCGCGCATCGCGTTAATGTTCTCCTGCACAGCCCAGTAGGCAGAGTCCGAGCTGTCGATGCTCCACCACTGTTCGGTGCCCGCTGCCAGATCAAACGGCAGTGCACCGTAGCTCATGCTGACCTGTTCAGGAGCAGTTTCCGCAACCGGCGTTGCGGCGGGTTCCGGTGCGGGTTCGGGCGTTGCGGCGGGCGTTGGTGCAGGGGTTGCTGTCTGGTTCGGGATCGGCGCATGTGTTGCGGTTGGTGCGGGTGTGGCTGTAGGGGTCTGCGTAGGTTCTGCTGTCGGTTCAGGGGTTGCCGGGTCAGGATCCGCAGTCTCGGATGTCAATTCCCGGATTACACCGCTTTCCGGTGTTGCCACAATGGAAGCCTGCTGCGCAGAGCAAGCTGTCAGCATAAGTGCTGCCAGCACGATCATTAACTTTTTCATAAAAAGCCTCACATTCTATATAGGGTATGATACAAAATCGTAGCGGCATAGATTAGGATCCCGCCCGCCCAAAACAAAAGCTGCGGGACGCCATAGGGGCAAAGCAGCAATGCGACCAGCGCCGAAGCAGCAGCCTCGGCATAGCAGTGATCCAGCAGTGCCAGCACGGCAGCGATGCCGCCCAGCCCTGCAAGCAGGGTTCCTGCCGCTGCGCAAAGACTGAACAGCAGGTTCAGCAGCAGTCCGCCCACATACAGTTCCAACACGATCGGTGCCATCACCACCCGCAAAATCCAGAGTAAAAGAGTGTTTTTTCTAAGCTGCATCAACATTTTTATCGCCTCCACCATCATCATACAGGTTTGTCGAGATTTTGCAAGGCTGTCGATTTACAATTCCTGCTCACATTCTTTTTCAAGAGGTACAGTCGAAGCTTCCTCGCTGATTTCTTCGGCTTCACCCTCGATCACCGGCGCGTCGCTGCCCACATTCAGCAGTGCGTCCAGCTCGGCCAGGCGTGCGCTTTTGTCTGCCAGCTCCTGCTCCTGCGCAAAGGGCTGCTTTAATTCTTCCTTGGCGTCCACCAGCTGCTTTTCAGCCTGGGCGAGCTGCGCTTGCAGGTTTTTGATATCCTCCGGCAGGGCGTTGATGACATTTTGCAGGCGCACCATATTACCCGCCGCATCGGCACCGAGTTCCGTGGCATGGGTCGCTGCACCCACAAGGTGCGCTTCAAACACTTTGGAAAGCGGCACATAAAGCACCCGCAGGGTAAGCCCTGCATAGTGCCCGACGCTGACCGCGTGGTTGACCCGCACGGCAGCCCCCACAAGTCCCAGCAGTGCTTTGCCGGCATCCTCGCGCTTGTCGTAGTGTCTGCCGTCCAGCTCGATGTCAAAAATCAGCTTTTGGTCTTTGTCGTAGCATTGGGTTTGCCGGATGTTTTGTCGGTCTTTCTCGTAGTTTTCAATGCTGCATCGCGTGCTCTGGATTTTGCGCGGGATAAACCCCGTCACAGCATCTTCCAGCCGATAATGCTGGCTGGTGTAGGCGGCTTTCAGGCTGCGCAGACGGCTGACCTGAATGTCCAGATCCATCTTCTCTTTGATCATGGGGTTGCCGGCCGCCAGCGCTTTGACTTCCGCGTAGGATAACGCCGCCTCGTCCATATCCTCACAGCTGCGCGCCGGGGATTTTGACGTCATTATTTGCGAAATAAACTTCTGTTTGTTTTCCACCAACTGCCAGCTGTAGGCGTCAAAAGTTGACTCTGTAACGTAAATAAATATAGACACTTCCTTGTTCAGGTTGCCTTGGCGCACCATGCGTCCGTTGCGCTGGGCAATATCGGAAGGCCGCCACGGGCAGTCGAGATGGTGCAGTGCCACAAGGCGCGTCTGGACATTGGTTCCGGCGCCCATTTTCTGGGTGCTGCCCATCAGCACCCGCACGGTGCCGTTGCGTACCTTGGCGAACAGCTCGGCTTTTTTGGTTTCGGTATCGGCATCGTGGATGAACTGCACCTCCTCTTTGGGGATGCCCCTTGCCACAAGCTTGCTGCGGATATCGTTGTACACATCAAAGCCGTCGGCGCGGGGTGTGCTGAGGTCGCAAAAAATCATTTGAGCCGAGCGCTGCGGTTTCGTCTTTTCCCAAATGGTAAAGACCTGCTCCACACAGGCGTTGGCCTTGCTGCCGGGGTCGTCGGGCAAAAGCGGATTCATCAGGCGCTGATCCAGCGCCAGCTTGCGTCCGTCGTTGGTTATGTTCAACATATTGTCCTCGCTGGGGTTGACCTCGCGGTTGCGGACTTTTTCGGCACGGTCGGCAAGGTCTGCGACCATGTCTTTCTGGATCTGGCTCGGCTGCAGGGCAATGTTTGTAGGCTTGCCGCCGGTCAGTTCCGGCACAGGCAGATGCAGCATATCGGCGGTCTGGATGTCGGCACACTGCTTGAACATACTCATCAGTTCCGGCAGGTTGTAAAACCGCGCGAATCTGGTTTTGGTGCGGTAACCTGTGCCCTCGGGGGCAAGCTCGATGGCTGACACGGATTCCCCAAAGGTCGATGCCCAGCTATCAAAGTTCAGTAGCCCTTCCTGCTCCAACAGTCCGCGCTGCAGGTAGCGCATCATCACATACATTTCGGTCATCGAGTTGGAAATCGGTGTGCCGGTGGCAAACACGATGCCGTGCCCGCCTGTCACCTCGTCCAGATACATACACTTCATCAGCATATCGCTGCTCTTTTGGCTTTCCGTCTGGGATATGCCCGCCACATTGCGCATTTTGGTGGTGATCATTGCGTTTTTGAAATAATGCGCCTCGTCCACCATCAGGCTGTCCACACCGAGCTGTTCAAAGGTCACGACATCGTCCTTGCGGCTTTGGTCGTTGAGCTTGTCCAGCTTGCGCTGCAGCTGTTTTTTCATGCGTTCCATCTGCTTGATGGTAAAGTTTTCGGCGCGTGCCGCCTTGAGGCGGGCTGTCTGCTCCACCACATCATCGATCTGCTTTTGCAGGTACATCTGCTGGCGTTCAAAGGAAAGCGGGATTTTTTCAAACTGGCTGTGTCCGATGACGATGATATCGAAGTTGCCGGTGGCGATGCGGGCACAGAACTTTTTTCGGTTTTCCTTTTCAAAATCCGTTTTGCGGGCAACCAGAATTTCGGCGTTGGGGTACAGCAGCAAAGCCTCGGCTGCCATCTGCTCGGTCAGGTGGTTGGGCACTACGATCAGCGTTTTGCTGCAAAGCCCCAGCCGCTTCTTCTCCATGGCGCTGGCTACCATCTCGAACGTCTTCCCTGCCCCCACTTCGTGCGCCAGCAGCACATTGTTGCCGTACAGCACATGGGCGATGGCGTTGCGCTGGTGCGGGCGCAGTGTGATTTCAGGGTTCATGCCGGGGAAATGCAGGTGGCTGCCGTCGTACTCGCGCGGGCGCAGGCAGTTGAATTTGGTATTGTACATCGAAACCAACCGCTGGCGGCGCGTCGGTTCCTTGAAGATCCAGTCCTGAAACTGCTCGCAGATCAGGCGCTGCTTTTCCTGGGCTGCCTGGGTGGCTTCCTTATTCAGAACATAAGTGACGTTGCCGTCCGCCTCCCGTACCTTATCACGGATCTGGATCGTGCGCAGGTTCAGCGCGCTTTCGGCAATCGTGTAGGCGTTGGCGCGGTTGGTGCCGTAGGTCACCGTTGCCTTAATGTTGCTGTCCCCAAAGCGTTTGTTGCTGATGGACCACTCGCCGGTAACGGCAGCAAAGTTCACCTTGACCATGCGGCGTGTCAGGTACGGCGCGTCCAGCAACTCGGATAGAAAATCCTGCACATCCTCTGTGGGAATCCACGTTGCACCCAGCCGCACGCTGATTTCGCTTGCCTCCAAGTCCTTGGGCTGCACCTGCTGCAAAGCATCCACATTGACCTGCAATGCGGGGTCACTCTGTGCTGCGACCTTTGCCGCCGCCAGCTTTTGCCGCACATTGCCGGAAAGATACTCGTCCGCCGCATAGTAGATGTCGCTGCCGTCCGCTGCCTTTTCCAGCGGGTCCCGGAAGATAATGCCGGACAGATCCTCGATGATCTTCTCCTGCGGTTTCCCTGTCAGGTTGGACATATAGCCAAGGTCCACCCGCCCGACTTCCGTCAGGCTCAGCGCCAGTGCCTCGTCGGCGGTATCCACATGCTCGACCGCCTGTGCGGGGCGAATCGTGCGCTTGGTGAACATATCGGTCTTGCCCTTGAAATTGCCCTCATCGTCCAGATCTTCCAGCGAGCAGAGCAGGAAATAGCCCGAATCCTCACGGAAAGCCGATGCCGTACCGCGGCTGTTGATGCGCCCGTATTTTTGGCTGTACGCATCGTACTGCTCACCAAGCTGTGTCTGTAGCTTTTGGATATACTCGTCCGAGTAGTTTTCCAGCTGTGCGTCAATGAGTTCGCGGCAGGTGTCCCGCAGGGGAACCAGCGCACGGATGCATGCCAGCGCCGTGGCACCGGCTTGCACCACTCTCATTTTGGAATTTTCGCGGTAGTAAACAACATCGTCCTTGACGGTATAGCTGAAATTGCGGGCATTCGGGTCAGCGTCCAAGGTACCGCTTTCTTCCTGTGCGTAGTCCTGCGGTTCTTCCAAGCTGTACTCGGCTTGCAGGTCGGCAAGGGCGGCGTCCAGCTGCGCTTCCAGCGAAAGCCCGTTTTCTATGGGGGCACAGGTGGCGCGCAGCCCGTAAGGACCGCTGACCATCTGCATTTCGCCGCAGATCTTTTCCGGGTGGTCGATGAAATATTGGTTCAGGGGGATGCCGTCTGTCGTTTGCCCGATATGGATCCACGGCACATCCTGCTCCAGCACGGTGCCGCGCTTTTGCAGAAACAGAATGTCGGAGGTCACTTCGGTTCCCGCGTTGGTTTTGAAGGTCGTGTTGGGCAGGCGCACCGCACCGATCAAATTACAGCGCGCTGCCAGATAGCGGCGCACCTCCTCGCTCTTTTTGTCCAGTGTTCCGGAGGTCGTGATGAACGCCATCATGCCGCCCACGCGCAGCTTATCCACGGTTTTTGCCAGGAAATAGTCGTGGATTTGAAAATGCAGCTTATCATACCGTCGGTCGCTGACCTGATACTGCCCGAACGGAACATTGCCGATGGCAAGGTCAAAGAAGCTGTCGGGCAGGTCTGCTTTTTCGTACCCTGCGATTTGAATTCGCGCTTTCTGGTACAACTGCTTGGCGATGCGCCCCGACAGACTGTCCAGCTCAACACCGTACAGTTTGGCGTTGTGGGTGTCGAACTTACTGTGCCGATGCCCGAAGAACGCACCCACGCCCATACTGGGTTCCAGCACATTGCCGCCCACACAGCCGATGCGCTCCAAGGCGCGGTACATAGCATGGATAACGGCGGACGGGGTATAAAAGGCAGTCAGGGTCGATTCCCGCGCGGCGGTGTATTCGTCATCGGTCAAAATGGTTTTCAGCTGTTCGTATTCGGTGTGCCAGTTATCCTTGCCGGGGTCAAAGGCATCGGATAGACCGCCCCAGCCGAGATACCCTGCCAGAATGTCCTGTTCGGCTTCGGTGGCAGGCGTGCCGCGCTGCTCGACGGCTTTCAGAGTTTGAATAGCAGCTACATTGGCGGCAAATTTCTCTTTGGCACCTTTGGGTACAGTCGGTTCATAGGGTGCCAGATAGTTGGTCAGGTCATACTCGGCAGGTTCCGCCGCAGCGGACAGACGCTCCACGTCTGCCATCACTTCGGCCTCAAAGGGGCTTTCTGTCGGTTCGCGCTCCTCAATTTCATTGATGTCCACTTCCATCAGGGAGTCAAATTCCAGCGAGGACAGCAAGTCGCGGTTCATGGCTTTCAGCGAGGCAAAGGTTTCCTGCGCGTAGAGGGTGTTATCCACCAGTTTGCTGATGGTGCAGCGTTCCAGATCCGCGCAGACCTGAATGGTATGCTGCTCGTCCTCGGTGGTGGTGTAGCCAAGGTCGATTTGCGTGAGGTCCGAAAAGTCGGCATCCGTGATGTCAAACTCATTTCTGAGATAATCCGCAATGTAGGAAAGCGCCTGTTTCATCTGGTCGGAATCACGGTCGATTTGCGGCACTTCCGGCAGCACCATGCCGCCGTTGCGGGGTTCTGCGTCCAGCAGCGGCTGCAGCTGTTCGCGGCTGACGGCACGGCTGATCAGCGGGAAATTTTCGTCCCGCAGATGCACATCGAATTTGCCGATTTTCTCCACCGTGAACGGTTGTCCGTTTTCCAGATAGACCACACTGCCCTCGGCGCATACGGGCTTAACTTCCGGCGCAACGACCGCGCGCGGGGGCTGCTTTTCCTGCTGCTGCGCCAACCAGACGGGATACTCTTTTTCTTCTTCCGGGGTCAGATAGCGCTGCATCTCCAACAGGTAAGAAATGCGCTGCGCGGTTTCTTTCCACTTGAGTTTGCGCTCAAACCGCCCACCCGCGCAGGTCATTGTCAGCGCCAGCCCCGCAGGGCTGTACCCGACCCAGCCTTGCCCGCCGTTTTGGTAATACCAGGTTCGACCGCCACAGCCGTATTCTTTTTTCAAGAACTCGGCGTTATCGCCCCGCTTTTCGGTAAAGTGCCGATAGATGCGCAGCTTGCCCTTCTCAAACCCGCTGCCGTCTGCAACGGCAAGGTTTACTTCCTCATCGGTAATATGACTTCCGTCGTCCCTGACCGGTGCGTTTTCCATCGCATGGGGTATGGCGCGCTCCTGTTCTTCCTCGCTGCGCAGCTCGTCATCCGCCAGCCGGTTTTCTTCCGCACCGCGCGGGGCGTCCTCGGGCAAAACAAAGGAAAGCTGCGCATTCTCCTGCGGCAGGGCTTTCACATCAAGGGCTGCTGTCAGCTCGTGCTGCCCGATCAGGTCGTTCAGCGCATTCGCCACAGCACGCCACGGCAGCAGCGTTTCGGCGCTGCGGGTCAGGTACGCGCCCTGCCAGACAAGCAGCCCGTCCTCCTGCCTGTGGAACCCCACGCGGGTGTCACCATCCAGCAGAAGTTCGGTAAAGATATCCTTGTAGCTGTCGCGCACAAAGCGCAGTCGATCAATCGACAGCGGCGACTTTTGGTAAAAGGCAAGGTAATCTGTGTTGGCGGCGCGGGAGGAGGTTTCGGTTTTCAACAGCTGCGGCAAAAGCTCTACGGGAAATTCGGGCAAAGAAAAAGCGGAGGGCGATGGCTCGCTCTCCGCTATCGGGGCAGATTCAGTTAAATCTCGTACAGCATCGGCAGAACGGCTTCCTCCGCCTGCTGTTTCAGGCTGTTGCACAGCTGCGCCCAGCCCAGCGGGTTCGTCTTGCGGTTGGGCATCGGCGTTTTCTGCATCAGCTCGCGCAGGGTCTTGTCCACCATTTGCTGCGCGTCCTGACCCATCTTGCGGCAGCTCGTCAGCAGCGTGCCCTCCAGCATCATGCGGTCGCAGAGGATCGGCTCGTTCTGTTCGAGATATTCCAGCCGCATCCTGCCGTAGAGGTTCAATTTGACTTCCGGCGTGTTCGGCAGGCTCAGGTTGGGCACCAGAAATCCGTTGCAGTTCGTGTACATCATTGCGGGCAGCCTCCTCTCGGCTATCAGGGTTTTCTTTCGGTTCGCTTATAGTATGCATCGGTTCCTCTTGTTTTGCAACACTGTCGCGCGTGCGATTTTGCTGCAAGACCGCCTGTCCGATTTCCTGCAGCAGCGGTTCCGCCACGGTCTGCAGATACCCGCCCAGACACAGGCTGATGGGGTAGGTATCCAGCTGCGCGACCTGCTCAAATGCCGGGAAGTTGGCACTTTTGACCGGCAATCCCAACCGTAAAAGCGCCATATACACGGCGCTTTGTACGGCAAGGTCATGCATAAAGGCAAGCTGCTGTTCAGGCTTTGCCCAGGCAAGCGCGCTGCCCTGCACCGAGCGCTCGGTCACGCGGCACACACGTCCGAACTGCTCGGCGGCGTTTCGGGTCGCCTGTTCAATCAGGAATACGCGCGGGTCGCCATCGGTCAGGATCTGCAAAACGGCTTTGCGGTTTTCCTGTGTGACCTCCCACGGCGCGGCGGTCTTTTCGCCCAGCAAAAGGGTGTCGGTCATCGAGAACAGTGGATTGACCACCGCTCTGCCCGCGCTCCGCTGCAAAACCAGAATACTTTTGCTGCCCCACATGACCTTGCGGTGTGCCTGCTCGTTCCAGTATGACATCGGCGCGCAGGCGGTGGCATCGGGGCGCTGGGCGTGGATCAGCAGCTGGTTCAGGTAGGTGGTGTGGTAGTTATGCGCTGCCGTATACAAGAACCGCCGCCAGTTTTCCGGTGAGGCTGTGACCTGCGTAGCGGTCTGCTGTGCCAGTTGGAAAATATCTTGTGGATTTGGCATTGCTTCACCTTTCCGGTTCGTCCTGAACCTGTTCTTTTTGGCGCTGGGCTTCGACTTCATGCAGTTCCGGCAGTAGGTGGCTCACATCCTTGAAGCCAATACTGTCCACATAGTAGGCAGTCTCTTTTCCGTTTTTCGTTGTGACCACAATATCACTGGTCGAAAGAGAACACATATGATAGCGCAGCGGACGATTCGGGGCATTGAACTCCTGAAAGCATCTGTCCAAATCGTAATCCGCAGGAAGATTTGCTATATAGACGCTGCTGTAATCGGCTGCATGGATGCGGCTTTTGGAATAGGCATAATTCATAAAGCGATATTCGCAGCCGCCTTTTGTAATTTGATAGATTTGGAGCTTATCCAGATTGTCTCCCGGCTGGGGGTGTTCAGGGGCAACATAGCAGCCGGTTCGAAAGTTATCCTCTGCATATTGCTGGATATGACAGCCATAGTGCCCGACATAGGCATGGGTTACGTCAATGCTTTTTACCGCCCTAATCCGCTTTGTTCCGTCCGCATTTGTCTCAATCACGCGCTGCCCGTCACGCACCTGAAATAGTTCCCGCCCATCTCGGTTCAAGAACCGCGTGAATTGCAAACTGCTGCATAGCTCATGTGCGTAAAGCCATTCTGTAATGTGCATATCCTTTTCCACCTGTACCCATGTATAACCATCCCGCTGGGTATAGGTATGCGGTCGTACCCGGTCCACACCAATAACTTCTACAAGTTTCTTAGCCATTTGGGGGATTTGTGCATCACTACCGTCTGCGTAGGGGCCGCGGTAGTCATCGCACAGGTAATTGATGCCATTTCGCACCTGTATGATTGCAACCGCTCCGTCCGGATTCTGACGATCAACACCTACCACCAATCGTGCATAAGGGAATCTTGCCCGTTCATTCCAAGTGCGTTCGTTGTTATAGGGCATTTCACGCAGTTGGTGATAACGCTTTTCCAAATCTGCGATATTATCAAAGAATTCCGTTGGTGTTTGCTTTCCAAATTGCTCCGGAAACGCACGGGTCATAGCATCCGGAATCAAGTAATACCGGTACTCTGCCATATCAGCGCTCCTCCCGTTCGTGTTCGTGGGTGATTTGGCGGAAATAGCCTTCCAGAATTTTGAGAATTTGGTTTTCCATCTGCTGCTTGGTGCAGCCCACCGGGAAGAACCGCGCTATTTTGCTGACGCTGATGGTCAGCGTCGGGTCGCGCGGCGGCACGCTGGGCTTTTGGGCTGCCATGATTTCTTCCAGCTTGTCCGATGTCAACGAACCCTCTTTGCTGGCGGCTTTAAGTTTTTGCGCCTGCGAAAGCGATGGTGAGCAGGACTGCGACTCGATGTAGTTGAGGAAGTCTTTTTGTTCATTCGTCGACAGGTAGGAAAGCTCTACCGCTGGGTTGAATTTAAGGGAACCGTTGTCTACTTTCTTTTGCAGGTCGGGAACTAAGTTGTTCAGGCGAACATAGCGTTGAACTTGTCTACCGCTTTCCCCTGTTTTTTGACCAACTTCATCCGCTGCCTCTAACTTCCCGACAAGTTGTCGGGAAGTCAAGTCTCTCCGTGCCCCCTGTCGGCTAATCGCCTCTAGTTTCATCGCATACGCCCTTGCCTTCTCCATCGGGCTGATATGCTCACGCTGGATATTGGCATCGACCATAGCAATGATTGCCTGATCATCGTCAATATCTCGCACCTGCACCTTGATGCTTTCCAGCCCTGCCAGCTGCGCTGCATGGAAGCGCCGGTGTCCGCTGATGATCTCATATCCACCCTCGGCACGGCGGCGTACCGTCAGGTTGGTAAGTACACCGTTTTCTTTGATGCTGTCCACCAGCTTTTGCATGTCCTCGTCGTCACGCACCTCGAAAGGGTGATTGACGAAAGGATGCAGTTCAGAAAGCGGCACTTCCGTAACGAGGTCACCACTCATCTGCTGGCGCTCTGCCTCTGAGGAAAATATATCAGCGATCGAGGGCATCGGTATCGCGTTCATAAACTTGTTCTTCGCGCTCACGACCTAAAACCTCCCTTGTAAATTCTACATATGCTCTTGCGCTGGGACTTTTTCGATCATACAGGATTGTTGGTGCTGCAAACGCCTGACTTTCCTGCACTCTTACGTTGTAGGGGATTTCTGTTCGGAAGACCCGAACCTTTCCCGCATTGTTTGTGCGAATCACGTTGGCATAATGATCCGAAACGTTCGTATGCTGGCGCATCGTCAGCAAAATGCCGTTCACTCTAAGTTTCGGATTGATCATACGCTGCACATTCTGAATGGACTCCGTCAGCTTTGCCATGCCTTTTGTGGGAAACGGCTGCGCCTGCATGGGAATTATGATCTCATTGGCAGCGGACAGTGCATTTGTCAGCAGCAATCCTACTCCCGGCAGACAGTCGATGATACAGTAGTCGTATTGGTCGGCGTACTGCTCAAGGCAGCTCCGCAGCAGAACCTCATGGCACATAATTGTTCCCATCGTAAGTTCAAAGCTTGCAAGTCGTAAATCTGCCGGAATAAAATCCACCTGCGGTGTAGTCGCATCATACTTTTTGCTCCGAAGTACACACTCGCCACGAGAAATCGGCTCATGTCGAGCAACTTTCACCAGCAGTTCCGTGATGGTCTGGTCGAGGTCTTGCTCCGGCGGAACACCGCAGTAAAAGGACAAGTCTCCCTGCGGGTCAAAGTCCACCATAAGTACACGATAGCCCTGCTGCGTCAGGGCAATGCCCAGATTGTAGGCGGTGGTCGTTTTGCCGGTTCCACCTTTTTGGTTTGCTATGGCAATAGTTTTCATCGGGTTTCCTCCAAGATATCTTCCATGCTGATACAGTGCTTTTGATACTCCTGCGTAACCTGCACCAGCGTGTCGTTATAGTCCTTGCCGATGGTCGGCGGTCGATCTTCCACAGTTTTACCGGTTCCTGCCAGATGCCGGAGTATATCCTTCGTCCGGCTTCGTCCGGCTTCGTCATTGTCAAGGCACAGGACAATGTGGTCTATTTGCGGGTAGTATGTGAGAAATGCATCCAGCGCAGCATAGTCCGTGCCGCCCAGTGCCAGATAGTGAACGCCGCGCCAGTTTCCGGTGTGCTGTATGATCTTGAGCGATGCGCCGGACATCGCATCAATGGGTGCTTCGTACACTTCCACAGTAGTTGCCTCGGCGGCAGCATCGATGTAGAATGGATAGATTTTTTTACTGCCGGGGATATCGCGCCGGAATTGCACCTTTGAGCAGCCGCGCAGGCTGCCGCCCTTAGGCTCTCCGCTTCCGTCCCGCCCGACAAACACGCAATTCGGATGATCCTTGAAGCTTGTCTGGTACAGGATTTTCTTTTGCTTGCAGAGTGTCAGCACATTGGGGTGGATACATCGCTTGCGCAGATAGGCGGTGGCAGCATAGCTGTTTTTGTCTGGTCTCGGCAGCTTGAATTCTCTTACTGGTTTGCTTGCGGCGGGGGTCTGTGGCTCTCGTACCGGTTGGAAAGACGGACTGACACCGCCTTGGATGCGGTTGATCTCTCGCACAGCCTCCACAAAGGGCACGCCCTCAACTTTGATGAGATAGTCCATTGCCGTGCGTCCGGTGGCGTGCGTCTTGAAGTAGGTCCACGACCCGTCCTCGGCAAAGGTCAGTGAGCTGTGTCCCTTGTGCCGAAACTGCCCCGGACCTTCCGGTTTGAAGTTGTCCGGCTCACACAGCTGCATGTACTGGTACAGATTCATCTGCTTCGCTTGGGCGATTTCCTGCTCTGTTACACCGGGCATACTCTACCACCTATTCTGTTTTCCTAACTGTAATTTATATTCTCAGTATCACTATAATCAGTCTAATTATTATCAGTATTAGTTCCGTGTGATATTCATGAGTCCAGATTCATGATATTCATGAATCCAGAATCATGATTTTCATGAATCTGGATTTATTTCGTGACTACGAAGTTTTTTACATAGATCAGACTGGGCTTTCCCAGCCCTTGCCGTTTACGCTCAATCAAGCAGGCTTTCTTCTCCAACTCGACCATCAACCGAGTTGCCTTTTGGTTGGCGCAGTTCAAGGCTTCCATAATTTCTTCAAGCGTGAAGATAATATAGACTCTGTTCTGCTCATCCAACCAGTGGTTTTTGAGGGACAAACTCATACGGTCCAACAGGATGCCATACAAAACCTTTGCATCCGTGGACAGATCTTTGAACTGGGGGTCTGTAAACAGTGCCTTGGGTATGCGGTAGAAAGAAAACTGCTCTGCCTGTGCACCGTAAAAATAATCGTATTGCATCTTGTTCACCCCTCTAAAAATGGGTACAGGTAAGAAAGCCCACAAAGATACACTTCGTACGCTAATACATATTGTATTATTTGTTATCTCTCCAGCTCGTCCTCGCGCTGCGGGCGTTGGCGGCTGGTGCGCTTATGTTTCCAACCGCGCAGCAGCATCATAATGGTGTTATGCATCTGCTGCGGTGTGTAGCCGGGCGGGAAATACTGCTGCACATCCGACTGGTTAAGGAAGAACTTTTGTCGCTGGTTCGGCTTTTCCTCTGTCAGTAGCGTGTGGAGATAATCTTCCGTCAGTGTGCCGTTCCGGCTCATTTCCTTGAGTGCTCTCGACTGAACAAGGGACGGCGTGGCATCGCACAGCTCCATCTCTTCTTGGAGCCATTGCTGGTGTTCTTCGGTCATGTAGGAGATTTCTACAGCAGGATTGAAGGCGATTCGGTTCTCATCGACCATTTGCAGAATGGGAGGAATTAGGTTTGTAAGGCGAATATATCGGTGAACTTGTCTTTGACTTTCGTTCGTTTCTTGGCTTATATTTTGTACGCTTAGCAACTTCTCGCCAACTTGGCAAGAAGTTGTCTTTCCCTGATGACTCAGTGCATCCATCCTCATCTTATACGCAAACGCCTTCTCACTCGGCAGTACATGCTCACGCTGGATATTACTGTTGACCATTAAAACCGTCGCCTCGTCATCATCAAGATACAGCACCTTCGCGGGCACCTGCTTGATGCCCAACTCCTTGCAGGCTTCCCATCTGCGATGTCCGCTTATCACCTCATACTCACCTCCCTCTTTCGGTCGCACCAGTATCGGATGAATGATGCCGCTTTCCTCGATGCTGTCCATAAGCTCCTTCATTTCCAAGTCGTGCCTGACATGGAATGGGTGGTTTGCGAAGGGATGCAGCTGCTCTATTGGTATGGTTTCCTCCGCACCATAGAGGTACGGAACTGCGCTTTTACTCATAGTTCTGCGTGCTCCTGACTTGTAGATTTTCGGGTAAATTCGGGCCCCGAAATGTACATCCGAAACCCTGTACATTTTTGCGAAAATGTATTCATACGGTCAAAACAATAAAAAAAGTCCCTAATTGCGATAAAAGCAATTAGGGACTTAACAGGTTATTATAGATTGACCTTAGAATTCAGGTCTTTCCACATTTCCATCCAAAGCACGCAGCAACGCCAATTCCTATAAGGATGTACCCCTATTGGAAGCCATTGCGGCGCTTAGAACCAACCTGCAAATTACTTGCGTGGATTTTTAATTGCTGCCTGCGCAGCGGCCAGGCGGGCGATGGGAACACGGTAGGGAGAGCAGCTGACGTAGTCCAGACCAACATTGTGGCAGAACTCAACACTGCTGGGGTCGCCGCCGTGCTCGCCGCAGATGCCCAGACCCAGGTTCGGGTTGGTGGCGCGGCCATCAGCAGCAGCCATCTTGACCAGCTTGCCGACGCCGATCTGATCCAGGTGCTGGAACGGATCGCTCTCGTAGATCTTGTTGTCGTAGTAAGCAGTCAGGAACTTGGCAGCGTCGTCACGGCTGAAGCCGAAGGTCATCTGGGTCAGGTCGTTGGTGCCGAAGCTGAAGAAGTCAGCTTCCTTGGCGATCTCGCCGGCAGTCAGGGCTGCACGGGGGATCTCGATCATGGTGCCGACCTCGTACTTCATGTCAACACCGGCAGCGGCGATCAGGGCATCAGCAGTCTTGACGATGACGTCCTTGACGTACTTCAGCTCCTTGACCTCGCCAACCAGAGGAACCATGATGTGCGGGGTGATCATCTTGCCAGTCTCAGCAGAAACCTTCAGGGCAGCCTTGATGACAGCATTGGTCTGCATCTCGGCGATCTCCGGGTAGGTGACGGCCAAACGGCAGCCACGGTGGCCCATCATGGGGTTGAACTCGTGCAGGCTGACAACGACATTGTTCAGCTCATCGGTGGTCATGCCCATATCCTTGGCCAGAGCAGCGATGTCCTCGGGCTTGGTGGGCAGGAACTCATGCAGCGGCGGATCCAGATAACGAATGGTCATCGGACGGTCGCCCATGATGCGGTACATAGCGGTGAAGTCGGCCTCCTGGAACGGCTCAACCTTGGCCAGAGCGGTCTTGCGCTCCTCAACGGTACGGGCGCAGATCATCTCACGGACAGCGGCGATGCGGTCCTCGGCGAAGAACATATGCTCGGTACGGCACAGGCCGATGCCCTCAGCACCCATGTCAACGGCGTTCTGGGCGTCGCGCGGGTTGTCGGCGTTGGTCATGACCTTCATCTGGCGGTTGGCGTCAGCCCAGCCCATGAAGCGCTTGAAGTTAGCGTTCTCGGTAGAAGCGACGGTAGCAATCTGGCCCTCGTAGATGTTGCCGGTGGAGCCGTCAATGCTCATCCAGTCACCCTCATGGAAGGTGTGGCCGTTGATGGTGACGACCTTGGCGTCGTAGTCGATGGCGACGTCGTTGTCATTGCCGCAGCCGGAGACGCAGCAGGTGCCCATGCCGCGGGCGACAACAGCAGCGT
>OBHX01001139.1_pt1 | contig 23670 bp, 19 predicted proteins | sample 1519331 | NCBI WGS metagenome assembly OBHX01 (sample SAMEA2602897, study PRJEB22501) | metagenome
ATTTTGTCGTGTGTGAGACCGTGACCGCCTCTCTGGGCGAAGAAACCGCGTTCCTGTGTGAAGTACAGCAGGGCGGTATCTTCTCCATCGGCGGCATCGAAGGCAACCAGATGGCGCATTGCCTGGGTGCATACTGCCCGAACATCCTGTTCCCGTATGCGCGCGAATGCATCACCAGCCTGGTTTCTCGCGGTACATTCCCGCAACTGAACCTTGCGCCAGTTAACTTTGATGCGCTGTTCATGAACTATCTGCAGCAGCAAGCTGGCGAAGGTGCTGAACAACATCAGGATGCCTGATGAGCACTGTTAATGCTTCAATGACTGTGATCGGTGCCGGCTCATACGGCACCGCTCTTGCCATCACGCTGGCAAGAAATGGTCACGACGTGGTCCTGTGGGGCCACGATCCAAAACATATCGCCACGCTGCAGCACGACCGTTGCAATGTGGCGTTTCTCCCGGACGTTCCGTTCCCTGACTCCCTGCACCTGGAAAGCGATCTAGCGACCGCGCTGGCGGCCAGCCGCAACATTCTGATTGTCGTCCCGAGCCATGTGTTTGGCGAAGTGCTGCGTCAGATTAAGCCGCTGATGCGCCCGGATGCCCGTATTGTCTGGGCAACCAAAGGTCTTGAAGCGGAAACCGGACGCCTGCTGCAGGACGTTGCCCGCGAAGCGCTGGGTGATGCGATCCCGCTGGCGGTCATCTCCGGTCCGACCTTTGCCAAAGAGCTGGCTGCTGGCCTGCCGACGGCGATCTCGCTGGCATCGACTGACCAGGCTTTCGCCGACGATCTCCAGCATCTGCTGCATTGTGGCAAGAGTTTCCGCGTCTACAGCAACCCTGATTTTATCGGTGTCCAGCTGGGCGGTGCGGTGAAGAACGTGATTGCTATCGGTGCCGGGATGTCTGACGGTATTGGCTTTGGCGCCAACGCCCGTACGGCGTTGATTACCCGCGGCTTAACCGAGATGTCCCGTCTTGGCGAGGCGCTGGGCGCCGATCCGGCCACCTTTATGGGGATGGCGGGTTTAGGCGATCTGGTGCTGACCTGTACCGACAACCAGTCGCGCAACCGTCGTTTTGGCATGATGCTCGGCCAGGGGATGGACGTGCAGGGTGCGCAGGACAAGATTGGCCAAGTGGTTGAAGGCTATCGCAATACGAAAGAAGTTCGTGAATTGGCGCACCGTTTTGGTGTTGAGATGCCAATAACCGAGGAAATTTATCAAGTATTGTATTGCGGAAAAAACGCGCGCGAGGCAGCATTGACGTTATTAGGCCGTGCACGCAAGGACGAGCTGAGTCGCCACTAGCTGTAAGGAACTGTTGAATATAACGACCCGATCCGCGAAGAACGGATCGGTCGTTTTGCTACCTTCTGGAGTACGCAATGCCGTGTGAAGAACTGGATATCGTCTGGAAAAACATTAAAGCGGAAGCCCGGGCACTGGCGGAATGTGAGCCAATGCTGGCCAGTTTTTACCACGCAACACTGCTCAAGCATGAAAATCTCGGCAGTGCGCTAAGCTATATGCTGGCGAATAAACTCGCTTCTCCAATCATGCCCGCCATTGCGATTCGCGAAGTCGTAGAAGAGGCCTATGCGGCCGATCCTGAAATGATTGCCTCAGCGGCCTGCGATATTCAGGCAGTACGCACGCGTGACCCGGCTGTAGATAAATATTCCACTCCACTGCTGTATCTGAAGGGCTTTCATGCGCTTCAGGCCTACCGTATCGGTCACTGGCTGTGGCATCAGGGGCGTCAGGCGCTGGCGATCTTCCTGCAAAATCAGGTGTCCGTTACCTTCCAGGTAGACATTCACCCGGCGGCAAAAATTGGCCGTGGGATTATGCTCGATCACGCCACCGGCATTGTGGTTGGTGAAACCGCGGTGATTGAAAACGACGTCTCTATTCTGCAATCCGTCACGCTGGGCGGGACCGGTAAAGCCGGCGGTGACCGCCACCCGAAAATTCGTGAAGGCGTGATGATCGGCGCGGGAGCAAAAATTCTCGGCAACATTGAAGTCGGGCGCGGCGCGAAGATTGGCGCAGGTTCGGTCGTGCTACAGCCCGTACCGCCGCATACCACCGCCGCAGGCGTACCGGCGCGCATCGTCGGTAAGCCAGACAGCGATAAACCGTCCATGGATATGGATCAGCATTTCAACGGGATACATCATACGTTCGAATACGGCGATGGCATCTGATTTCGAGCTATCTTACTTGTCATCTTGAACCCGGGCTGTGCTCGCCATCCTCACGTACTACGTGTACGCTCCGGTGGCTGCGTGCAGTCCGTGTCCAACCTGACTGCGCCGATAACGCTCGAAAAATAACGGTAAATTCTTTCGTAGGTCGGATAAGGCGTCAGCCGCCATCCGACAAAAATCAACTACGCAATATCGCGCCGGGATAACCTAACTGGCGCCAGGCCTCATACACCACCACCGACACCGCATTCGACAGGTTCATGCTGCGACTGTCCGGCATCATCGGAATACGAATTTTTTGTTCGGCAGGCAGCGCGTCGAGGATGCTGGCTGGCAGACCGCGAGTTTCCGGGCCAAACATCAGATAATCCCCATCCTGATAGCTTACCGCGCTATGCGCTGGCGTACCTTTGGTGGTCAGGGCAAACAGACGTTGCGGATTTTCTGCGGCGACGAAGGCGGCGTAATCAGGGTGGCGTTGCACGGCGGCAAATTCATGGTAATCCAGCCCCGCGCGACGCAGGCGCTTATCGTCCCAGGTAAAGCCCATTGGCTCAATAATATGCAGACGAAAGCCGGTGTTGGCGCAAAGACGGATAATATTGCCGGTATTTGGCGGGATTTCTGGTTCGAATAAAACGATGTTTAGCATGCTGCCCCCTTAAGTACGGGGCAGCATAGCAAATTAACGTTTACGCCGCATTTCCACGTTTGGGCTGCATCGGGTAGTCAGCCACCTGTTTACCCAGTTCTTGTACCAGCGAATCACGGCTGATTTCGCTAATCGATTTCGCCCCGGTCAGGGTCATTGCCACCTTCATCTCTTTCTCGATCAGATTTAGTAGATTCGCCACCCCGGCCTGACCGTGGGTGGCCAGCGCGTACAGATAAGCACGTCCCAGCAGAACACTATCCGCGCCCAGCGCAATCATACGTACGACATCCAGACCGTTGCGGATCCCACTGTCTGCCAGAATGGTGATATCGCCTTTTACCGCATCGGCAATAGCGGGTAACGCGCGAGCTGAAGACAGCACGCCGTCTAACTGGCGACCACCGTGGTTAGAGACAACAATACCGTCCGCGCCAAAGCGTACGGCGTCTCGGGCATCTTCGGGATCGAGGATCCCTTTGATCACCATCGGGCCATCCCAGAATTCGCGGATCCACTCGAGGTCTTTCCAGGAAATCGACGGATCGAAGTTATTCGCCAGCCAGCCGATGTAATCCTCAAGACCGGTAGGTTTACCAAGATAAGTCGAGATATTACCTAAATCATGTGGGCGACCGTTCAGGCCAACGTCCCATGCCCACTGTGGATGGGTGACTGACTGCCAGTAGCGGCGTAGTGCGGCATTTGGGCCGCTCATCCCGGAATGGGCGTCACGGTAGCGTGCACCCGGTGTTGGCATATCGACGGTAAAGACCAGCGTGGAGCAACCCGCCGCTTTGGCGCGCTCCAGCGCGTTGCGCATAAAGCCGCGATCGCGCAGAACATATAGCTGAAACCACATTGGACGCTTGATGGTTGGGGCGACTTCTTCAATCGGACATACGGATACCGTGGAAAGCGTAAACGGAATGCCTTTGGCATCAGCGGCGGCGGCGGCCTGAACTTCGCCCCGGCGCGCGTACATGCCGCACAGACCGACAGGTGCAAGGGCCACCGGCATGGAGAGCGTTTCGTTGAACAGCTTTGTCTCCAGGCTCAGGTCGGACATATTCTTCAGCACGCGCTGGCGCAGCGCCACCTCTGACAGGTCTGCCACGTTACGGCGCAGAGTGTGCTCTGCATACGCCCCTCCGTCTATATAGTGGAACAAGAAGGGGGGGAGGATGCGCTGGGCTGCGGCGCGATAGTCGCTGGCTGCTGAAATAATCATGTGTTGTTCTCCCTGCTATTCTCACCAGGGTCACCGGGCAGGCGGGTGATACGCGCCTGGCGGGCCTGATCTTCATCAAATCGTTTAATCGTGGTGTGGACAAAACTGAGGTGCGCCATCATTGCTTTACGCGCTCCGTCGGCATCTCCGGCAACAATCGCATCCAGGACGGCCTGATGCTGCGCCGTCAGTTGCGAAAATACGGGTGGCACAAGGTACATACGCTGGCGGCTCTGTTTCACCGAAGACTGCAATACGTCGAAGAAACCGCGCATGGTCTGTAACAGCACCACGTTGTGCGAGGCTTCCGCAATGGCGAGATGAAAGCGAACGTCTGCCTGCGAGGCGAGATCTGGATCTTCGCTTTGTGTGGCCTCGAAACAGAGTCTGATCTTCTCTTTGTCGGCAGCAGTGGCACGCATAGCTGCATGCCAGGCGGTGCTGGCTTCGATGGCGTGGCGGGCTTCCAGAATATCGAAACTGTAATCAGGGTCGTCCGCCAGCAGAGTTTTCAGCGGCTGAACGATGTTTTGTTCAGACCAGGCCTCATGCTGCCAGCGGATAAACGTCCCGCCGCCACGACGGCTAATCAACACGCCTTCGCTCACCAGTTTCGCCAGCGCCTCGCGCAGCGAGTTGCGCGATACGCCGAGCTGTACGGCCAGTTGGCGCTCAGCGGGCAACTTCATGCCCGCCTCCAGCTGTTGTTCTTCAATCAGCGCCCGCACACGAGATGCGACTTCGTCTGACAGGCGTCTGGGCATCACTATCATGGAATCATCCAGGTTAAGACATAGGCCTGCAGCGTGGTAATCACACCCACCATGCAGGTGAAAATCAGGCTGTGCTTCACGGTAAAGCGGAACAGATCAGACTCTTTCCCCACTAATCCCACTGCCGCACAGGCGATAGCGATAGATTGTGGAGAGATCATCTTGCCGGTCACGCCGCCGGTGGTATTTGCGGCCACCATCAATACATCCGAAACGCCGATTTGCTGAGCGGCCGTGGCCTGCAGGGCGGCGAACAATGCGTTTGATGAGGTGTCGGACCCGGTCAGGAATACCCCCAGCCAGCCAAGGAACGGCGAGAAGAAGGTAAATGCGCTGCCGGTATGTGCCAGGGCCAGTGCCAGGGTGGATGAAAGCCCGGAGTAGTTAGAGATAAACGCGAATGCCAGCACCATCCCGATGGAGTAGATAGGCAGCGCCAGATCTTTCAGCGTGCTACCAAAGGTCTGCAGCGCAGCAGATGGCTTCATTTTCAGCCAGACGATAGACAGCAGGGCGGCAAACAGTATTGCGGTACCGGTCGCGGAGAACCAGTCAAATTTGTACACCGCCGCGTAGGCTGTAGCTTCGTGTACGACCGGTGGCATACGGGCAACCAGCTTGTCGAGGAACGGAACCGGAATATTGACCACCCAGTGGTACATCGCGCCGCCTGGCGCAAACAGCGCTTTAAACGGCGGTATGCTCCACAGCGTGACGGTAGCGGTCAGGAACAGGAACGGTGACCAGGCGCGTACCACCTGCCCAGCGGTGTAGCGGGTGCGTGACAGATCCATATCGACCTGCGAAGCGCCCATATCGCCAAAACGGAAGATGCGTACCGGCTGCCAGCGTTTCAGGAACAGCGTCAGACACACCAGTGAGACCAGAGAAGAGATGATGTCCGGCAGTTCCGGCCCGATAAAGTTAGAGCTGAGGTACTGTGCGATAGCAAACGAGCCGCCAGCGACCATCACCGCAGGCCAGGTTTCTTTGACACCACGCCAGCCATCCATAATCGCCATAATCCAGAACAGCACGATAATGGTCAGGAACGGCAGTTGACGACCTACCATCTGGCCAATCTCGAAGCTGTCCAGTCCGGTAACCTGACCGGCAACCAGAATCGGAATGCCCATTGCGCCAAAAGCGACCGGCGCGGTATTTACGATCAGGCACAAACCTGCCGCATACAGCGGATTAAAGCCAAGACCAACCAGCAGTGCGGCGGTAATCGCTACCGGAGCACCGAAGCCTGCCGCTCCTTCGAGGAATGCCCCAAAGGAGAAACCGACAATCAGCATTTGCAGACGCTGGTCTGGGGTAATCGAGAGTATCGATGATCGGATAATGTCGAACTGTCCGGTCTTCACCGAGATTTTATAGACGAATACCGCGGCGATAATGATCCAGGCAATTGGCCACAGACCGTAGAAGAAACCGTACACTACGGATGCCAGCGCGTGATCGACCGGCATTTTGTAAAACAGCAGGGCGACTGCCAGAGCAATCACCACCGTCCAGGACGCCGCAACATAGCCTTTCAGCTTGAGCTTAATCAGGGCGAAGAAAAAGAACAGGATAGGGAGCGATGCGATCAGACTGGAAAGCCAGATGTTACCGGCCGGGTCGTAGTTCTGTTGCCAGAGATTCATTGCAGGTCTCCTGGGGGCCGCTGACATAATGGAATGAGTCTTTGCTCAAATCTTCGTCACATTATGTGTAAAAGTGGCCCTGCCAATATTGTTGTGTAGGGGTAATGACAATGAATGGTTAATCAAATGTTATTTATTGGCAACGGTATTGTACGCACATTTTAATGAAGTGTGAGGTGCTGGTAGGATCTGGTTATAATTGGTAGGGCCAATTGGGGGCAGCAAAGAGAAGTGAAAAGGCAATGGCATGATGCCATTGCCTTTGATGTCGGGAGTATTGTTACTTCATTACCACTGGAAGCCAGCACCAATGGCTGCAGAGTAATCGCCCTGGCTGTTGCTGGTTCCTTGCAATTTATACACCCAGCCCCCGCTTTCACTTACCATGGAGACACCAATGGCGACGGCACTTTCACCATTAAACGTACCCCCAGCAATCGAGGTCATGTTGGCTCCCGGTGCGTAAGCTTGTGGAAGACCAGCCATGGCCATTGCTGAGGCAATGCCGCCGCTCATCTTGTTTTCTACTCCTTTGATTTTACTGTTCATTTCACCCATTTTTTGATCGGTATAGGTGTTTGCTTCTTCTACGCTGCGTTTCAATTGCGCATAGTTCACCGCATCCGTATCGTTCACCGCCGCTGAAACATTGCCGATCCGAGTGGTACCGCCACTCCCGTCTCCCAGGTTGAGCACACTGTAGTTAACCGAGCCATCGGTATTGGTTTCATAACGAACGGAACCTGCTTCTGAGGCTTTCAGTTGCGCCACATTAACCGCGTCAGTGTTGTTCACCCCTGCGGCAACATTGGTAATACGACGTTGTTGAGTCGAGGAACCGACAGACACCGTATTCGCTTCATCTGCGACTGAATTTGTACCTAACGCCACGCTGTTTTCAGCAGCCGCAATAGATCCGGAACCTATCGCGACGCTGTCCGTACCTTGGGCATTTGCATCTACGCCATCGGTGTTGGTCTTGAAGTACTTGGTGCTCCCGGTAGTGACAATATCGCCGACAGAGTTTTCGATATTGGTGACGCGGGTATCAAGACTACTCACCTGCGTGTTCAGGTTATTGATGCTTTCGGTATTTGCGGCAACGTGGCTGTCGGTGACTTTCAATTGACCAACGTTTACGGCATCGGTGTCTGCCGAACCCGCCGCGACGTTAGTGATCTGACGTTGACCGTCTTCACTGCCGACAGAGACATCACCGACAGAGTTCTTCGGTTCGTCCATGTTGTAGGCGGTGTAGTCAGTCTGTGCGCCGCGAGTGGTCTGAGAACCATTACCCATTGCAATACTGTTTGCATGGTTGGCGCGTGCGTTAGAACCGATAGCAATACCGTTGATGGCATCAGCCATCACCAGTGTATTCAGACCAATACCAATACCTGCATCAGCATTGACGATGGTTTTCGCACCCATTGCCAGTGAGTCAGTCCCGACAGCCAGTGAATCTTCTTCCGTTGAGTTTGCGTGGTAGTACTTGGTCGGTGTAGTGGCGACCGCACCAATGGCATTTTGTAACTGACGAACTGTTACTGCATCTTGCGCTTCAGAGCCGTCCGCAACGTTGGTAATTTGACGATAGCTTTCTCCATCCGTCCCCAATGACAACGCGCCCAGCAACTCTCTGTCTGTTGTATCGTAACCAATGACGACGCCATCGCTTGTTACGCTCGTTGCTTGTATACCGGTTGTAATAGCGCGGTTAGAGCTGGAGCCACTGCCCAAGGCGATGCTGCCCTCAATGCTGCTGCTGCTGTTCTCTCCAAGAGCCAGGCTCGAAGCACCGGATGCGACGGCGTTGTAACCCACTGCTGTTGCGCCGTCACCCGTTGCGTATGCATCCTGGCCTTCAAGCCCGCTATCATTCGTGCGGATGTATTTCACGCCGGTACCATTTTCCGTGATATAGGTTTCGCTGGTATCGCCGGTTATTTGGCTAATAGATTCGTTGTACTGAGAAATCAGCATGTTAGTTTCATAGAGCTGAGAGCCATTAACGGCGTCAGTACTGTCACTGGCGATTTCACCTGCTGCTACATTGGTAATCTTATTGGTACCGCTGGTACCGTGGCTGGCGCTGAACGCACCCTCTTCGTCATCCCAGCTCAGTGCATCGGTACCAAGGTTGGTGATGGACGTATTGATATCCGCGATAGCAGAGGTGTTTTGATCTACCTTCTGGTTGGTTTCATACAACTGTGAGCCGTTTACCGCGTCGGTACTGTCCTCAGAAAGCTCCCCGGCGGCGACATTGGTGATTTTACTGGTACTTCCACCGTGGTTTGCGCTGAAAGCTCCGATGTCTTCGTCCCATAACAGAGCATTATCAGTGAGGCCGGTAATGGAGGTATTAATGTCAGTGACAGAAGTATTCAGGTTATCAATTGCGGTGCTGTTCTGAGATATGTTGGTGGTATTGGCGGCGATATCGGTCGTATTCTGATCCACTTTTTCATTGGTTTCGAACAGCTGCGAACCGTTAACCGCGTCGGTGCTGCTCTCAGAAAGCTCCCCGGCGGCGACATTGGTGATTTTGTTTGCCGTACTACTTCCGTGGCTGGCGGAGAACGAATTCGCTGCCTCATCCCAGCTCAGTGAATCGGTACCAAGATTGGTGATCGTCGTATTGATATCTGCAATATCTGATGTGTTTTGATCTACCTTCTGGTTGGTTTCATACAGCTGTGAGCCGTTCACCGCGTCTGTACTGTCTTCAGAAAGGTCCCCGGCGGCGACATTAATGATTTTGCTGGCGCTTCCCGCGTGCTTAGCGCTGAATGCACCAGAGTCAGCATCCCACAGCAGGGCATCATCGGTGAGCGTGGTAACTGAGTCGCTCAGGTTGTTGATATTGGTGGTGTTGGTGGCGATATCAGTGGTGTTCTGAGACACATTTTCGTTGGTGGCAAACAACTGGGAGCCGTTAACGGCATCGGTACTGTCCGCGGCCAGGGTGCCTGCCGCCAGATTGGTGATCTTACTGGCGCTTCCCGAGTGGTTAGCGCTGAATGCACCAGAGTCAGCATCCCACAGCAGGGCATCATCGGCGAGCGTGGTAACAGAATCGCTCAGGTTATTGATATTGGTGGTGTTAGTGGCGATATCGGTTGTGTTCTGGTTAATGCTGTCGGTATTGGTAGTGATATCAGCAGTGTTCTGATCCACTTTCTCATTTGTATCAAACAACTGGGAGCCGTTAACGGCATCGGTGCTGTCCGCGGCCAAGGTGCCCGCCGCCAGATTGGTGATCTTGCTGGCGCTTCCGTTGTGCTTAGCGCTAAAAGCGCTAGTGCTGTCATCCCATAACAGCGCGTCTTCGGCTAATCCTGCGACAGAGGCATCTGTGTTAGTGATAGAAGTGTTAAGTGCGCTTAATGCACTGCCTACGTTATTGTAGATGCCAGTGCCCACCTCGTAGAGAGGGGCATTCACCGTACCATCAGAATTAACAGAAGCCCCTCCGCCGAGTCGATCGGCGACAGATTGACTTAAAGAATAAATTTGCGCACCTGTGACGGCATCGGTACTGCTGGAATTGATGTCGCCTTTAGCAACATAGGTGATCTGCCGTTGAGTGGTGCTGTTACCCACGGCGACGGAATTGTCTTCCAGGGCGGTAGAGCCAGTGCCAAGGGCAACTGAGTTGGTGCCTATCGCTTTTGCGCCATTACCAAATGCAGCGCTGTCATCGCCGCTCGCAGTGGATTGATTACCTAGTGCAACGGAAGTTATTCCGCTCGCAGTGGCTTTATTACCTAATGCAACCGATTTTGCACCGCTCGAATCGGCATAAACACCCATTGCCATCGAATAACTTCCACTGGCCGAGGAAGAGGCTCCCATTGCAATGGCCCGGTCACCGGCAGAAACCGATTTTACGCCAAGCGCTAGCGAAGAGTCGCCGGAGGATTGGCTGTATGAACCAATGGCGGTACTCCATTTCCCCATCGCAGAGGCGTTATAACCCATTGCGGCGCTTGCGCCATCTTCGTTGGTGTAAGTATTGGCTGTGGCAGCGGTACCAATTGCAATCCACCCTGTTCCCGTTGTACCGGATACAGTAACACCGCTGCCAGTATCGTTCCCTGCGTTGGCCAGCGCATCCGCTGAGATCATAATACCGCTAAGGCTGATGAGTGCGGAAACCGCCAGCTTTCTGCGGCCGCTTTTTTTGCCGCGGCTTTTTGCGGTTTCGCTGGTGACAATAAATGTTCCCGTAGCGGCATTCCAGAGGACTTTAAATATTTTGTTCATGGATAAGTGCTTTCCTTTTCTAAAATAGTTGTATCAATGGCTATTATTTTTTTTGCTTCTTTTTTGTATCTTTAATAGGTTGTATGCTTTCGAAAATAACATTCTTCATGTTGATGCCTATTTTTAGATACTTAAGATTATTGGGCGATACGCCTTTTAATGTCAGCGTGACATTTGTCCATGCTCCCGGTAAGAGTTCGATTGTCGAATCCATTTTCGTGTTGAGCAGAAGTTGTCGCCAGCGAGGCAGATCTTTTGCCTCGGAAGGTTTTTTCGTACCCCACGTCATATTAAACGCCAGGTTTGATACGGGAACGCTGAGTAAGTTAACCAAATCAAGATGAATAACACTTCCATCATCTATTGGCTCAATAGATAGAATGCGCCCGGCTAATCCAATATTGCCGTTGTTAATAATAAAATAGTGCGTTTGTGATGGGTCCAGTTCTGTGTAGTCGAATAGTCGTTGTTTGCGTTCAATGCGGCCAACGACTTCAGCGACCTTTTGGGTCGCCTGGATAAGTGTAGTTTGTTGTTTTTCTAATAGGTCTATCTTTGCTTCTTGTTCTTTTTGCTGTTTTTTTAGTTCTTCGACAAGGTGTTTATCTGCAAAGTAATCACAACCTGATAACAAGAATGTGAATCCTAAAACAAGCAGGGGAACAAATTTTCCATTATTGTTCATATAAAATATCCTTATTTATAATTTATATGGTGTAAATAGCTAACCTGTTATTTATACAGCTAACTCACCATTCTGCGGGCATTGCCAATAACCCATTAATGTATGGTTATAATGAAAATATTCATTGTTTCTATGGAATTGTGCAAGTACCCGACGCTCTTTATTAATTACCCATAGCAATGCCTTATAAAAATATAATCATAATATTTATGTATAGAGGCATTGTTTTATGGATGATAATGTTATTTAATTTTGTGGGTCAATTATATTCTGCGGGTCATGAGAAAAGAGGATGAAAAAATTCATTGTATAAATATAAACGGACATGATGGTGGAGTTTTTTTCCTGAAAAGCAGGAATTGCCGTTAAAAATGAACTTGTATATAAGCGGTGTAAATATTTCCAAGAAAAAATTCAGAATATAGCCCGATGCTCTCAAGACACCCGTCGTACGGCGGGTGTCTTGAGAGCCTGTGATGCGGGAGTGTTTAGAACTCGCTCTTCGCGAAGCCCGTCATCTCTTTCAGACCCATTTCACGGCCAAGCTCGGTCATCGGGTGGACGACGATCAGGCCGCGCACGCTCTTCTTCAGTTTGCCCATGTCAGCCTGCTCTTTTTTGGTGATGGCCCGACGGAACGGAAGTTTTGTCAGCTTTTGCGCTTCTTTGCTCAGCTTCTGGCTATGAACTTCACGCAGGCGTGCGATCTCGGCTTCCAGAGTTTCTTTCTCTTTTTCCAGCTCGGCGTATTTGTCGGCGGCTTCAACCAGGGACAGGTCTGCCTGCTGGTGACGAATAGCGTCCAGACGATCGCTCAGGCGTTTAATTTCGTTTTTTTCGACTTCTTTCATAGGATAGCTTCTGATAAAAATAGGATGAATGCCCTATAGTATGCGCGCAGAGCGGGATTATTCACAACTGCTCGAAGATAAATAATCAAATACCGTAAGTATTAATTAGCTAATGATAATGTTACTACATTGATTAACAAGGAATTTTAAGCGATAAGATCGGCCGTGGTGCTTTTTTTTGGCGTGTTCGTGGTGAAGCACGTTTTCCTCAATATAAACACTCAACTGATCCTAAACTTAAATGATCAACCGCACAGGCTGAGCGCGGTTAATACATGGAGGAGGGAAGATTATGGCGAAAATAGGTGAGAACGTTTCAATCCTGATTGATAAAACTGTCGATTTTATGGCTTCAAGCCAGGCTTTTCGCGAATATTTGAATAAAACACCGCCGCGCAACGTTGTCCCTTCAGAAATACCGCAGGAAAACGCGCAGCTGTATCTGCAACGTCTGGCGTACTATCGGCAGCTGTATCGACCGCAGCAGGAAGAGAAATAAGCAAACATCGTCTTATTTTTGAAAGGCTTTTTTTAAGCTGATTTTAGAAATCAGCTCGGTCAGGGAAAGGACCATGGTGGATCGAACCATCTGCTGGTAACGCTGGATCTGCATGGCATGCAAACCAGAGTCTGAGGTATCAAACTGGGGTGGCGGCGGGAGTGCCGTCACGCAGTGAAGTTCACCAAACGGTCCAAGAATTTCGTCGTCGGTGAATGCGTATTCGTTGCCGTCGTGATTCAGCTCCTCCCGCAGCGCCATCAGCAGCTCAGCATCTTCATACTCCGGGCGACTGAGTACGCCCAGGCCGTAGATTAACTTCAGACGAACAGAAAGATCGCCCAACGGACCATCGCCGTCGAGCAGCGGTTCTACGGCGTATTTCACCGCATAGTCGTCTTTGCGAAATACCTGAAGCACAAGGATATTCACCGCCTCGGTGAGCAGTTCTACGGCGGTGATGAGGAAGCTGCGTACGGTTTTGCCAGCATTCAGACGCTCAAGCACACGATTTTCAAAGGCCTGCGTTTGTTCCATTATTGCCTGCATATCTGACAATCTATTATTCAGGCGCAGGATATCCTGCGCCAGGTCCTGCATCATTTCTTTGCGTTATACGCGTTAACAGCCTCAAGCACGACATCACTATTGGCATCCAGCCCGGAAACTTGCGCCAGCGCGGCCTGTGGACCTTTTTCGCCAATCAGCGCGGCCAGTTCCTGTGCCTGCGGATCTTCTTCGCTGCGATAGTGCATCGCTGCCGCAATACCGGTAACCAGATTCGCATGCGGCAAACCATACTCCAGTGTACCCAGCAGCGGTTTAATCAGGCGGTCGCCAGCGCTAAGTTTACGCAGCGGCTGACGACCCACGCGCTCAACGTCATCTTTCAGATACGGGTTTTCAAAACGACCGAGGATTTTCTGAATGTATGCCGCATGTTTTGCTGCATCAAAGCCATAGCGTTTGATCAGTACCGCGCCGCTCTCTTCCATCGCACCTTTTACCACTGCGCGGATTTTCTCGTCGAGAATCGCGTCACGGATGGTTTGATGACCGGTCAATTTTCCGAGGTACGCGGTTATAGCATGCCCGGTGTTCAGCGTGAAGAGTTTACGTTCGACAAATGCCATCAGGTTATCAGTTAATTCCATTCCTGGGATGTTTGGCAGTTCACCTTTGAACTGTGTTTTGTCGACAATCCACTCACTGAAGGTTTCGACGGTAACTTCCAGCGGATCGTTGGTTGCTGAAGCCGAAGGCGGAACAATGCGGTCCACGGCAGAATCGACAAAGCCAACATGTTCTTCAACCCAGGCTTTATCTTCATCTGCTAACGCGTTCATTACATGGCCTTTCAACTGGGTCGTTCCGCGCACCATGTTTTCACAAGCGATGATATTTAGCGGAGTAGCGATGCCCTGCGCCTTGCGTTTAACCAGTCCTTTGGCGATGGCTGGAGCGATACGCTCAAGCACAACCGGACCGACGGCGGTAGTGACTAAATCTACGTGGGCAATCAGTTCAACAACATCATCGCCGATGCTGCTCACGGCGTTGACGCCAGAGACGGTATCAATCTGCTCGTTTTCACCCACGACATGAACCTGATAGCTATGACGGGCATTCAGGGCATCGAGCACGACCTGATTTACATCCGCGAACGTCAGCTGTATCCCCGCGTCCGCCAGCAGTTTGCCGATAAAGCCACGACCGATATTACCTGCGCCAAAATGTAATGCTTTCATAGTATTAACCTTCATTAATGTTTTTACCCAAGAGGGCTGGGGTGAGGCTTTTCCCTCAACCTAACCCTCTCCACAAGGGAGAGGATATCGCCTTCATATTTCGAACTGCAGATGCGTTGGCTCTCCTCGCTCACCCCAGTCACGTACTTATGTACGCTCCTGGGGATTCACTGCGTTGCCGCCTTCCTGCAGCTCGAACTATTTTGGGGATACTTAACTGTTAAGCTTTTTTACCTGCCAGCAGTTCCAGAACTTCATCCACGCTGGTGGTATGGGCCAGACGTTCGATCACGGATTCATCATCCAGAGCGTTGGTCAGGCTGGTAATCACCTGGATGTGCTCGTTGTTACGCGCTGCGATACCAATAACCAGACGGGCAATATCGTCTTCTTCTTCACCGAAGCGAACGCCTTCCGGGTACTGGCAGAACACCACACCGGTTTTCAGCACGCGGTCTTTGGCTTCAACCGTACCGTGCGGTACTGCGATGGACTCACCCAGGTAAGTCGGGGTCAGTTTTTCGCGGTCCAGCATCGCCTCAACGTATTCTGGCTCAACGTAGCCACCTTTCACCAGTTGCTCACCAGCAAAGCGAATCGCTTCTTCTTTGTTAGCCGCTTTACGGCCAAGGAAGATGTTCTCCGCACCCAGTTTGAACAGGTGGGTATCACCCTCTTCAAAACTGTCTTTCAGGTGGTCGCGAACTTTCTCCTCGTTCACGTTGTGGCGCTGCGCAGCGACCAGACGTTCGGTCAGGTTGGAGTACAGACCGCTGTCGAGGAAGTTGGTCAGCGAAATGTGCTGTGCCTGAGGCACCTGGCGCATCGCGCGTTCGGTCAGGTCACGGTGGGTAATGACCAGATCCACATCCGGCGGCAGATTGTTAATCGCGCTGTTAGTGACGGAAATCTGAGACAGCCCTGCATCCTGCACTTTCTTACGTAGTACGCCCGCACCCATGGCGCTGGAACCCATACCGGCATCGCAGGCAACGATGATTTTACGAACATGGCTCAGGTCGTTGGTTACATCGCCAGCCGCCAGCGGAGATGCGCCTTTGGATTCCGCTTTCATGTCGTGCATACGACGGGTTGCGGCATCAATGTCATCATCTTCTTTCACTTTACTGGTTTTCAGCAGAATGGCTGAGACCACAAAGGAGACTGCCATAGCCGCACAGATAGCAGCGATGTTAGCGAAGTAAGCTCCCTTAGGTGTCATTGCCAGCACGGCCAGGATAGAACCCGGAGACGCCGGAGAAACCAGACCGCCGTTCAGGATAGTCAGGGTAAATACGCCAGTCATACCGCCGAGAATAACGGCCAGGATCAGGCGCGGGTTCATCAGCACGTACGGGAAGTAAATTTCGTGGATACCACCCAGGAAGTGGATGATAGCCGCGCCGCCTGCAGACTGCTTAGCGCTGCCGCGACCGAAGAACATGTACGCCAGCAGCACGCCCATACCCGGACCTGGGTTAGCTTCAATCAGGAAGAAGATGGATTTACCCATCTCATGGGACTGCTGAATACCCAGCGGTGAGAAAATACCGTGGTTAATGGCGTTGTTGAGGAACAGGATTTTCGCCGGTTCAACGAAAATCGATGCCAGTGGCAGCATGTCATGGACAACCATGAAGTTAACGCCTGCCGCCAGAATTTTGGACAGTGCTTCAACCAATGGACCAATGCCGAGGAATGCCAGAATGGCGAGGATCATACCGATGATGCCAGCGGAGAAGTTATTCACCAGCATCTCAAAACCGGATTTGATCTTACCGTCTACCCAGTTGTCGAAGTGTTTGATCGCCCAGCCGCCCAGTGGACCTGCAATCATCGCGCCGAGGAACATTGGCATGTCCGCACCGACGATAACGCCCATGGTGGTGATTGCACCGACTACGCCGCCACGCTCGCCGCCAACCAGTTTACCACCGGTATAACCGATCAGTAGCGGCAGCAGATAGGTGATCATCGGGCCGACCAGCTTCGCCAGCGTTTCGTTCGGCAACCACCCTGTCGGAATGAATAATGCGGTGATAATACCCCACGCGATAAACGCGCCGATATTTGGCATCACCATGTTGCTGAGGAATCGACCAAAGCTTTGCACCTTGATCTTAATATCGGATGACATAAAAACACCCCTTCTTATGTTTGCTATCACGCAGGCTGAAAGCCCGAGGTTTGTTAATGTAGCGGCAGGAGGTAGCCGGACCCTGTAGATACTGCGAAATCTGGCACTGAATCGTTCAACTGTCCAGTCGACGGCCTTTTATGTGACATTCGTCACGTAAATATAGGGTGTATGGCGTTGGTTAATGTGATTTTCATCACAAAATACCGGTACAAAAAAACATCGCAGCGCAATATTTCGCTGAAAATTAGGATTAAATGTGAAGTGATTCACATTTTTGCTTTCCTTGTTTGTTGGATTTTTGTGATGTGAATCGCAAAGTATTTTCATCTGAAATTTATCAGATGTGATCTGCGGCAGGTTCTACCCCCGACATTTTTTATTGCAAAACAAAGCAATTTCTCACCAGAAAAAATATTTATTTTGTGGTACGGCAAAAACCCTTAACTCCAGTTATGTTCAAAACATCAGCCAGGGTGCATACGGCTGCCGGCATAAAAAAACTCTAATTAGCGTGAATTCGAGGCAGGTATGTTTCTAAATTATTTCGCGTTGGGCGTGCTGATTTTCGTATTTCTGGTTCTGTTTTATGGAATCATCGCCATCCACGATATCCCCTATAACATGGCTAAGAAGCGCAACCATCCCCATGCCGATGCCATCCATACTGCAGGATGGGTGAGCTTGTTCACTCTTCATGTTATTTGGCCGTTCCTGTGGATCTGGGCCACGCTCTACCAGCCTGAAAAGGGATGGGGAATGCAGTCACACATCACACCGACCGGAAAGGAGTCAGACCCTGAGATTGCCGCGCTGGCAGCGCGAATCACCCAGTTGGAAAAAAGACTGGATGGGGAGAAAAAAACCGATAACTCCACCTTTCCGGAGATTTAATCATGGATTTGTTGATAGTCCTGACCTATGTTGCCTTTGCCTGGGCCATCTTTAAAATATTCCGTATTCCGGTAAACCAATGGACGCTTGCTACCGCTGCATTAGGTGGGGTGTTCATTGTTGCGGGATTGATTTTATTAATGAACTATAACCATCCGTATACCTTTACGGCGCAAAAAGCGGTTATTTCAATTCCGGTCACTCCGCAAGTCACAGGAATTGTTAGTGAGGTAACGGATAAAAATAATCAGCTAATTAAAAAAGGCGATGTGCTGTTTAAGCTCGATCCGGTACGGTATCAGGCGCGTGTCGACAGGCTGCAGGCTGATCTGGTTACCGCTACGCACAACATCGACAACCTGAAAGCACAGTTGTCGGAAGCGGTCGCCAATACCACCCGCGTGTCTGCGGAACGTGACCGCCTGTATAAAGATTATCAGCGCTATTTGAAGGGTAGCCAGGCGAAGGTTAACCCGTTCTCTGAAAGCGATATCGATAACGCCCGGCAAAACTATCTGGCACAGGATGCGCTGGTCAAAGGCTCAGTAGCGGAACAGACGCAGATTCAGAGCCAGTTAGACAGTATGGTCAACGGTGAGCAATCCCAGGTCGCCTCCCTGCGCGCCCAGCTTGCCGAAGCCAAATATAATCTTGAGCAGACCGTTGTGCGTGCGCCCAGCAACGGTTACGTGACGCAGGTGCTCATTCGCCCGGGGACTTACGCCGCCGCGTTGCCTCTGCGACCAGTTATGGTATTTATTCCTGAACAAAAACGGCTAATCGTGGCGCAATTTCGCCAGAACTCACTGCTGCGTCTTGAGCCGGGCGATGAAGCCGAAGTGGTATTCAACGCGCTGCCAGGCCAGGTGTTCAGCGGCAAACTAACCAGTATCCTTCCCGTTGTGCCGGGAGGTTCTTATCAGGCGCAGGGGGCATTACAGTCCTTAACGGTGGTGCCGGGGACCGATGGCGTATTGGCAACCATTGAACTGGATCCGAATGCCGATGTGGAGGCGCTGCCGGACGGTATCTATGCCCAGGTGGCGGTCTATTCCGACCATTTCGCCCACGTGTCGGTGATGCGTAAAGTGCTGCTGCGCATGACCAGCTGGATGCATTACCTTTATTTGGATCATTGAGACTGCCATCACCTGCCATTTTCAGTGACCTGAGCCATACTAAGCGGTGTCCCACTATCGTTGGGCACCGCTTTTTTGTTGGCAAAAAGGACCCGGCATGAAACTCATTGGCAGCTATACCAGCCCTTTTGTGCGTAAAATTTCTATTCTGTTACTGGAAAAGGGCATCACCTTCGAATTTGTGAATGAACTCCCCTATAACGCGGATAGCGGCGTGGCGCGCTATAACCCGTTAGGTAAAGTACCCGCGTTGGTCACCGATGCGGGCGAGTATTGGTTTGATTCTCCTATCATCGCGGAATATATAGAGCTACTGGATATTGCACCAGCCATGCTGCCGCGTGATCCGCTGGCCGCGCTGAAGGTACGCCAGTTGGAAGCGTTGGCAGACGGCATTATGGATGCCGGTTTAGTTTCGGTGCGCGAACAGGCTCGCCCTGCCGCGCAGCAGTCAGAAACTGAATTGTTACGTCAGCGTGAGAAGATCACCCGTAGTCTGGATGTGCTGGAAGGCTATCTGGCGGATGGTACGCTGAAAACGGATACGGTTAACCTGGCAACCATTGCGATTGCCTGCGCCGTCGGTTATCTCAATTTCCGTCGGGTTGCGCCCGGCTGGTGTGTTGATCGCCCCCGTCTGGTCAAACTGGTGGAAACGCTCTTTCAACGCGAGAGTTTTGCCCGTACAGAACCGCCAAAGGCTTGATGCGTATTATGTCCGCCTGAGCAAAGTCACGGTACAATCCTTCCTATATCGATATCCCTCTCCACGGTGGAGAGGGCCACCAACAGCCAGGCCCTTTCATGACAACCGACATGCGTTCACTCTACAGCCAGCTTCCTGCTATCGATCGTTTATTGCGCGATAGCGCCTTCCCAGCCTTACGTGAATCTCACGGCCATACCCGGGTGGTTGACCTGCTGCGTCACATGCTCGATGAAGCCAGAGAAGCTATTCGCGACACGCACGCGCTCCCGGCATGGTGTGAGGACTGGGCGCAAGAAGCCAGCGCCCGGCTGGAACGAGAATCGCAAAGCGCGCTACGCCCGGTGATTAACCTGACCGGAACGGTGCTGCATACCAACCTTGGACGCGCGTCGCAGGCCGAAGAAGCAATTGAAGCGGTGGTACAGGCGATGCGCACGCCGGTGACGCTGGAATACAGTCTGGATGATGCCGGGCGGGGACATCGGGATCGGGCGTTGGCGGATTTACTCTGCCGTCTGACGGGGGCGGAAGACGCCTGTATCGTCAATAACAATGCGGCAGCTGTTCTGCTGATGCTGGCCGCCACGGCGAACGGCAAAGAGGTGGTTGTGTCTCGCGGCGAGCTGGTGGAAATAGGCGGCGCGTTTCGTATTCCGGACGTCATGTGTCAGGCCGGATGCATTCTACGCGAGGTGGGGACCACCAACCGGACCCATGCGAAAGATTACCGCCAGGCGGTGAATGAAAACACCGGTCTGCTGATGAAAGTGCATACCAGTAATTACAGCATTGAAGGCTTCACAAAGTCGGTGGATGAGGCGGAGCTGGCCGTAATTGGCCAGGAGCTGGATGTTCCGGTGGTGGCGGATCTGGGCAGTGGTTCGCTGGTTGATCTCAGTCTGTATGGTTTGCCGCAGGAGCCGATGCCGCAGCAACTGATTGACGCTGGCGTCAGTCTGGTGAGTTTCTCCGGCGATAAACTGCTGGGCGGGCCGCAGGCTGGGATAATTGTCGGTAAAAAAGAGATGATCGCTCGTTTGCAGAGCCATCCGCTGAAACGCGCATTACGGGCAGATAAAATGACACTGGCTGCGCTGGAAGCGACGCTACGGCTCTATCTGCACCCGGAAGCGCTGGCGGAGAAGTTGCCGACGTTGCGCCAGCTCACCCGCTCACAAGAAGCGATCCACGCGCAGGCACAGCTATTACAGGCACAGCTTGCAGAGCATTACGGTGATGAGTTCGCCCTGAATGTGATGCCTTGCTTGTCGCAGATTGGCAGCGGCTCACTACCTGTTGATAGGCTGCCCAGCGCGGCGCTAACCTTTACCCCACATGACGGGCGCGGGAGCAGCCTCGAAGCGTTGGCCGCCCGCTGGCGTGCTCTGCCCGTACCGATCATTGGGCGAATTTATGATGGTCGCATGTGGCTGGATCTGCGCTGCCTTGAAGACGAGACCCGGTTTATGGAGATGATGCTGAAATGATTATTGCAACCGCCGGACACGTTGACCACGGAAAAACAACGTTATTACAGGCGATTACCGGTGTGAATGCCGACCGTCTGCCGGAAGAAAAAAAGCGCGGCATGACCATCGATCTCGGCTATGCCTACTGGCCGCAGCCGGATGGGCGGGTGCTGGGGTTTATCGACGTTCCTGGACACGAAAAGTTTCTGTCCAACATGCTGGCGGGGGTCGGCGGCATCGATCACGCGTTGCTGGTGGTGGCGTGTGATGATGGCGTAATGGCGCAAACCCGTGAGCATTTGCAAATTCTGCAGCTGACGGGCAATCCGCAGATCACCGTGGCACTCACGAAAGCCGACCGCGTAGACGAAGCAAGAATTGAAGAGGTACGTGCGGAGATTCAGGCCACGCTGGGGAATTATGGTTTCGCGGAGTCGGTGCTTTTCGTCACTGCGGCCAATGAAGGCCGTGGCATAGAGGAACTGCGTGACCATTTGTTGCAATTAACGTCGCGCGAGCATGCCCGCGATCACAGCTTCCGCCTGGCGATTGACCGCGCCTTTACGGTCAAAGGCGCAGGGCTGGTGGTGACCGGGACGGCGCTCAGCGGTGAAGTGAATGTCGGTGACACGCTGTGGCTCACGGGCGTCAACAAACCGATGCGCGTACGTAGCCTGCATGCACAAAATCAGGCCACCGACCGCGCGCAAGCGGGACAACGTATTGCGCTGAATATTGCCGGTGATGCGCAAAAAGAAGAACTAAACCGCGGCGATTGGCTGCTTTCCGATGCGCCGCCAGAGGCTTTTACCCGCGTGATTGTTTCTTTAGAACATGCCGCGCCGCTGATGCAGTGGCAACCGTTGCATATTCACCACGCGGCTAGCCATGTTACCGGGCGTATCTCTCTGCTTGAAGGGACACTAGCTGAACTGGTGTTTGATACACCACTCTGGCTTGCCGATAACGACCGTCTGGTGCTGCGTGATATTTCTGCCCGTACAACGCTGGCAGGTGCACGTGTTGTGACGCTTAATCCGCCGCGACGCGGAAAGCGTAAGCCGGAATATTTGCAGTGGTTGTCGGCGCTGGAAAATGTGCAGAACGACGGCGACGCCCTGGCGCTGCATTTGACGCGTGGGGCGGTGAATATTCCTGATTTCGCATGGGCGCGTCAGCTCAACGGCAACGGGATGCGCCCGTTGATTGAGCAACATGGTTTTATTCAGGCGGGATACAGCCTGTTGAATGCCCCCGTTGCCGCGCGTTGGCAGCGAAAAGTTCTCGATACGCTGGCGACCTACCATGAGCAGCACCGTGATGAACCAGGACCCGGGCGCGAGCGCCTGCGCCGTATGGCTTTGCCGATGGAAGACGAAGCGCTGGTATTGCTGCTAATTGAAAAGATGCGCGAGAGTGGCGCGATCCATAGCCATCATGGCTGGTTGCATTTGCCGGAACATAAGGCGGGTTTCAGCGATGAGCAGTTGGCAATCTGGCAAAAAGTAGAACCACTTTTTGGCGATGAGCCGTGGTGGGTGCGCGATTTGGCAAAACAGACGGGAACGGATGAACAGATGATGCGTGTGGCGTTACGACAAGCGGCACAGCAAGGCATCATTACCGCGATCGTGAAAGATCGTTATTACCGTAACGATCGGATTGTGGCCTTTGCCAATATGATCCGCGAACTGGATCAGGAAAGGGGATCGACATGCGCCGCCGATTTTCGCGACAGGCTTAATGTGGGGCGTAAATTAGCTATCCAGATTCTGGAATATTTTGACCGGATTGGTTTTACGCGTCGTCGCGGAAATGATCATTTATTACGCGATGCATTACTGTTTCCTGAAAAATAATGAAACAATTAATTCAGAAATAAAATGAATTAATACAATATATATATTGATTGAAATCAGCACATTAGATTATGAACCTAATGTGCTTTTTTATTCTGAATGTTATTAAAATAACAACCTCGATCATATTTTGTTGGGATTTTCACTCGTATGCTGCCTGTCTCTTTAGAGTAATTAAGGATCGTACAATGGCTGCTTCAACATTTTTTATTCCTTCCGTGAATGTAATCGGCGCTGACGCATTAAAAGACGCAATGAATACAATGGCGGAATATGGTTTTCGCCGTACGCTGATTGTTACGGATGCCATGCTGACGAAATTAGGTATGGCTGGCGATATTCAAAAAGCGCTACAGGAACATGATATTTCCAGCGTAATTTACGATGGTACGCATCCTAACCCCACGACCAGTAACGTTGCTGCTGGCCTGAAAATGCTGAAAGAAAATGACTGTGATAGCGTTATTTCTCTCGGCGGCGGCTCTCCTCACGATTGTGCGAAGGGCATTGCGCTGGTGGCGGCTAACGGCGGCGATATTAGTGATTACGAAGGCGTTGACCGCTCTGCAAAACCGCAGCTGCCGATGATCGCCATCAACACCACGGCGGGTACGGCATCTGAAATGACCCGCTTCTGCATCATCACTGATGAAGTACGCCACATTAAAATGGCGATTGTGGATAAGCATGTTACACCGCTGCTGTCCGTCAATGACTCCTCGCTGATGGTCGGTATGCCGAAGTCTCTGACGGCGGCTACAGGTATGGATGCGCTGACTCACGCTATCGAAGCCTATGTTTCTATTGCTGCGACCCCCATTAACGATGCGTGCGCGCTTTAAGCGGTCACCATGATTTCGGTAAACCTTACCGTCGCCGCGGG